>WBZL01000339.1_pt1 | contig 52090 bp, 46 predicted proteins | sample 5204291 | NCBI WGS metagenome assembly WBZL01 (sample SAMN12344345, study PRJNA552823) | activated sludge metagenome | biome: Activated sludge suspended growth; feature: Nitrification reactor; material: Wastewater; isolation source: activated sludge from nitrification reactor of wastewater... | reverse complement strand
TTCTTTTCCATTTCTAATTAATTTAAAACTCGTGCCTATTAATTGATTTGATGGAATTCCTAAGGAAACCAAAACAGAATGCGGAATGCGATATAAACTCGTTTTTCCTATTTTAAATTTGTAATACGTTTTTGAGTAATCTATCCATTCGTTGCCATAGGGTTGTGCTTTACTTAGCAAAGTAAACAATCCTATTAGTAAAATAATATGTACAAATTTTTTCATCATTTTATTTCATTTTGGATAGGAGTTACACTTGGTGTGCTTTGCTCTGTTGGTGATGTTGCTGGTTCAGTTGTTATTGTCGCATCAGGTGCGTTAATGAGTTCTGTGCTTTCTTTTTTCTTGCGCTTATTAATGCCTAAGACTAATGAAACGACATGAGAAAATTGACTCTCTGAAGATTTGCCAACATCAGTATAAGCATAATCTACAGATACAAAATTCTTGTATTTAAATCCTGCGCCAATATTTGGCTGTGCAGTAAATTTCTTTTTTCCTTCTGTGTTATACATTTTCTGAAAATTATTCACACCACCACGTAGGTAGAATATTTTCCACAAGCCAAGCTCTACGCCAATTCTAGGATCGATGCTCACTTTCTTTGTAGAGATAAGCGTATTTCTTTGTCCGTCAGTTGTCAATTCCCAATCTATTTCTGCCGTCAAATCTATTTTGTCTTTGAATGTTTTTTGATAGGCAACACCTAGTTGAATTCTCGGCAACGTAATTTCCGTCGAACTTTTTGGAATGATGTTTCCTGTTTGTGCTAATACTTGTTTTTCTTTATCTGTAAAGCTATATGACCAAGCATTGAATGTTGTTGTAATATCTTTTATCGTTAATCCAATTTTCCAATCTTTTATCGTGTATAGTGCACCAATATCGGCACCAAAGCCCCAAGATTTGGCAAATCCTCCAGCTTTATTATGTACTATTTTTGTAGTTACACCAATAGAAAGATTGGGCAAAATGCTATAAGCGTACGACAATAAAATACCATAATTGCCAACAGAAAAATTTCTGACATTATCATAATTGATGCTACCATCAGCGTCGAATAAATTTAAAGTATTTGGAATGTCATCTACACCAAAACGCATAAAATTGATTGCAAATGCATGCTTATTACTGTCTAATGGAAAAGCAATGCCAGCATAATCATACTTTGCAATGCCAGCAAAATATTCATTATGCATAAAAGCAAATTGCATTTTTGTAGGAATTCTTACTAAGCCAGCTGGATTCCAATAGCCTGCCGTAATATCATCAGTAGTTGCCACAACAGCATTTGCCTTCCCAAAATTGTGCGCACCTACACCAATATACATAAAATCATTACTATATTTTGGAGGCTCAGCTACAAGCATGAGTGGTAGACAGATAAATATAGACAGTGTGTAAAAAAGTTTATTTCTAATAAGCATCATGTATTTAACGATTCATTTTTATTGGAATTGTACCAAGCAGACCAAGGCAAGGTAAATTTACCTAATTTATCCTAATATTTAGATAATATTTCTTCCTTTTTAGTTGCAATTGTATGCTTTTATTAACAAAATCAAAAATTAGCTTTCATAATTCACATTAAACATCTTTCAAGTTGTATTTTTGCACAAATTGAAATGAATTATGTTGAATTTCGTAGAAGAATTACGTTGGCGAGGTATGCTGCATGACATCATGCCAGAAACAGAAGAGTTATTAAACAAAGGCATGGTGAAAGGTTATATCGGATTTGATCCAACCGCTGATTCATTAGGCATCGGAAATATGGTGCAAGTGATGACCTTATTACACTTCCAACGTTGTGGCCACAAACCTATTGCTTTAGTTGGTGGAGCCACAGGAATGGTAGGCGATCCAAGTGGTAAAAGTGTGGAACGAAACATGCTTTCCGAAGAGCAATTGAACTATAATTTATCATGCCAGAAAAAACAATTAGAAAAGTTTTTAGATTTTAATTGCGGCGAAAATTCAGCTGAAATCGTTAATAATTACGAATGGTTTAAGAATTTTACATTCTTGGATTTTATTCGTGAAACTGGTAAACACATCACCGTAAATTATATGATGAGCAAAGATTCTGTCAAGAATAGATTGGAAAATGGAATGACATTTACCGAGTTTTGCTACCAGCTGATTCAAGGATATGATTTCTATTATTTATGGAAAAATAAGGATATAAAATTACAACTTGGCGGCAGCGACCAATGGGGGAATATTGTTACCGGAACAGAACTGATTCGCAAAATGACAAATGGAGAAGGCGATGCATATGCGTTAACAACTCAGTTGATTAAAAAAGCTGATGGCACTAAATTTGGCAAAAGCGAAAGCGGTAATATTTGGTTAGATGCTAAAAAGACATCACCCTATAAGTTTTATCAGTTTTGGTTAAATGCAAGTGACGAAGATGTAAAAAATTGGATTCGCGTTTTTTCTATGAAAGGAAAAGAAGAATTGGAAGAACTTGAAAAACAACAAATAGAAGCGCCACATTTGCGCATTTTACAAAAAACATTAGCAGAAGAAATTACTACTCGCGTTCACAGTAAAGCGGATTTTGAACAAGCCGTCAAATCATCTGAAATCCTATTCGGTAAAGCTACTGCTGAACATTTAGCGCAACTTTCTGACGAACAAATTCTCGATATTTTTGATGGTGTTCCCAACTATTCAATTGAAAAAAATAAAATTACAGCAGGCGTAAATATCTTGGATTTGTTAGCTCAAGAAACGTCAATTCTACCTTCAAAAGGCGAAGCAAGAAAATTGCTTGCAGCAAATGGCATTGCAATTAATTTAGAAAAATATGCTGATGTAAACGGTATCATTGATAGCACACATTTAATTAATGGAAAATACATTGTTGCTAAAAAAGGTAAAAAAGAGTTTAGCTTAATTATTGCAGCATAAATTATTTCTTTGCAATTGTGACATAGTAATCAAAAATAGCTTCTGTCGCATATCTGCTATTATCTAAAATTGTCATGTTGCGCGATGTTAGATAGGTAAGGTATTCATAAATGTCTAATTGTACAGGGTGCAACATGTCGCCAGGAATCCATTGGAATATTTTTTTAAGAAAATGATATTTATGAGCATCTGTCGATATAATCAAAAAACCGTTTGGCTTTAATGCACGATATAAATTATCATAACATTTTTCAATATTATTTACATGGTTAATCGCATTTAAACAAAAGATGTAATCAAATTTTTCTGTATAATGCAATGCTTCCATAGATAATTGCTCAAATTGAACCCAAGGGAATTTCTCCTGCGATAATAAGTTATTATTTACATATTGCTGCATCAATGAGTCAGCCGCAATAACATGATTGCCTTTAAGATTCATGAAGATGCCGGCAGGCCCACAGCCAATATCTAAGATGCTGGCGTGCTCTGGTAATTCTACATACTTTTCGATGTCAAACAAGAACTTGCTCCAGTAATTACATTTCCACTCTAAGTATTGATTTCTGTCTTTGTTTTTTAGATAGTTTTTCCACCACTTTAATTCAAGATTTTGTGCTAATTTCCATTTGGCAGAAGTGTTTGTTGTCAAGGATATAGGTTTATACAAATTTATAATTTATATCCGACAGTTACTACTACCAAAGGATTTTTTGTGCTGAGTGTAGCTGCTGGCACTGGATTCCAAGCTGTTGTATTGAGCTGATATGGCACATACATTTCTTTGAAATTGGTTTGCATGTAAGCAAGGTCGGCAAAGAAATGTTTGCCACGATAACCAATACCAGCAGAAAAAGTAAGCACATCAGTTGATAGATTGCTTGGTGCTGCACTTTTCTTAAATGGTGAAGTGCGATACTGCACGCCACCTCGTATGCGAACAGGATCGTATTTAAATTCTATGCCAGCTTTTATCGTATGAAATAGAGCGTATTTGTTGTCAATGTTGGCATTCACAAAGCGCTCATATTGATTAGCACTGGCATCACTAAATTTGAATTTCGAATTGCCAGCATCACTGAGCTCATATTCCATCGAAACAAAACCATATTTGTGAATATAGCCAGCACCAGTTGTTAATTTCCAAGGTTGAACATATTTGTATTTAGAGGCGCCTTCAGGCGATTCACCTGTATATATTACAGATTGATTCGCATAATCAACTTCCATTTGCGTTAGAAATGCATCTTTCATAAATATAATACTTGGCGTTTGTATGGCTAAGGATAATCTCAGATTTGGTATAGGCGAGCCAATTATACCAACTTTTAGATTAAAGCCGACGCCACGTGTTTTTAAATAGCTAGCATTTAAAAACGAATTTAGGTTGTATGCCGAATCATTTACATCTTTTTCTTCTAATCGTATGCGCTCTGTGTAGCTTATAAATGGAATGCCAATTGACGCGCCAAGCATTAATTTATCTTTATACATGCTAGCAATACCCAGCGCTAGTTCATCCATGCCACCAGTTTTTTGAATGTTGTATGTTTGCTGCATGTGGCCATTGTTTGTAGCTGTAAAAGTATTGCCCAAACTGTCTATCGTAATTAAACCTAATCGATAGGCTATGCTAGCATCGAAAGGGTATTTGTCTGCTGCGTCAGTAGAATCTGTTATGTAATCTCTATCGTTTAATTTTTCGTAGTATGCATTCAGTAAACTATTTTTATCGTTATAGCCACTAAAAGTAAAATCATTATTGTAATTGGCTAATCTATTAATAGCAAATCCAAATTTTAAACCATTCCATTTGCCGGCATTGGATTTGTTACTGTTTCGACCTGCAATCACAATACCTAGATTGCTCAATTGAAACTTTACTTTATCATCTTTTGTGCTCGTATTTAAAAAAGTAGATTTTGATTTAGCAATCGAAATAGCTGGCGTAATAGTAAACTCAGTTGCGCTAAATTTTGCAATGCCCGCAGGATTGGTGCCAAGCGCACTAATTTCTGCACCGATGGTGCCCATCGTATTGCCTACTGCAATATTTCTTGCAGTTCCTTGTAACGAAGGAGTGCTGTAACGTAGCGCATCAACATCAGTTTGGGCGTTTGCAAAAGCTATAAGCATTATTTGCAAGTAAAATAAAATAACTTGTTTGCGCATTTCAGAAATTTATACATTATTTTGAACGTGTGCCAATTTTAATACCACTATTTCCGTCGTTGGTATTTATTTTTTCGCGTTCATAGCTATTGTTGTTATAGGAAGGTGTATTATTCCAAGAATTATTAGAATGATTATTTGGCTGTGCATATTTATACACATTCTCATTCGGTGTATTCGTCGATGAATTCGATTGCTTAGTATTCCATTTAGTCGTTTTTGTTACTTGTTGTGTGTTTGTAGTGCTTGAATTGTCATTAAATCCACCTTTGCCATTATTTGTGTTTGATGGATAATTATTGTATTGATTGTAATTGCCATTTCCCGATTGAACATTACCTGTGTTGTTGTATCCGCCAGTTCTAGGTGTGTTTACAACATTTCTTTTGTTATAATAATTCTCATTAATGCCATAATGGTGATAATATGAATTATTATAAATAGCATTCGAACAATAAGGTGAAAATCCGTACCAGTTGTTGTTCCAAGAATTCCAACCAAAGTTATTCCAAGCATTCCAAGGATTATTATAGCCTGTATTGTACCAACTGCTATATCCAAATCCAGGTTGTATAATTATAATTTGTGTCGAATTAAATGGATTATAAAAATTAGCATAACTATGATACCAACTTGGCGTAAAGGAATAATTGTCCCAATTATTCCAACCGAAGTTGTTATTGTATGAATTCCAAGGATTGTAGTAGTTATTATTCCAATTGTTCCAGCCATAATTAAATTGGAAAGATGGATTGTGGAATCTTCTAATTCTGTCTGTATAGCTGTAATTCCAGTCGCTGTCATAGCCATTATTATAATCAGTGTAATTGTCACTATAATTATCAGCAATGAAATTTTTATCAGCAATTCGAGTCGTTGTTTGCTCGCTTTCCGTATAAGGTTGGCTAATTTCAGTTGAAATCTTTTTCTCAGATGGTTCTGTAGGTTCTGTATATGTTTTTTTTACTTTGCTTTGTTTTGGCCTCGGATTGTCATATACATCATCTTGTGCTAATGATATATTTGCTGGCAAAATAAATATGGCAAGCGTCATAAAAACTACTATATTTTTCATCGCATACATTTTTAATCTTTTAGAAATCTAAAATCTCGTACTTTTATAAACCAAAATTACACATAAACGGTTTCAAAAAACATACCAAATTATGTTAATTAACATCTAATTCAACAATATGAGCAAAGAAATTACCAGTAGAGCAGAAAATTATTCAGAATGGTATAATGATTTAGTATTAAAAGGTGGCCTGGCAGATTATTCCGCTGTGCGTGGATGTATGGTAATCAAGCCTTATGGATTTACACTTTGGGAAAATATGCGAGATGTATTGGACAAGATGTTTAAAGAAACAGGTCATGTGAATGCCTATTTTCCATTGTTTGTTCCAAAAAGTTTATTTGAAGCGGAAGAAAAAAATGCAGAAGGATTTGCAAAAGAATGTGCTGTAGTTACGCACTATCGATTAAAAACAAATCCTGATGAACCAGGCAAACTAATAGTCGATCCAGAAGCTAAATTAGAAGAGGAATTAGTCGTTCGACCTACATCTGAAGCCATTATCTGGAACACCTACAAAAAGTGGATTCAATCTTATCGCGATTTACCAATTTTAGTTAACCAATGGGCAAATGTCGTGCGCTGGGAAATGCGCACTAGATTGTTTTTGCGTACAGCAGAGTTCTTGTGGCAAGAAGGTCATACTGCTCATGCTACAAAAGCAGAAGCGGTGGCCGAAACCATACAAATGATAAATGTATATGCAGATTTTGCAGAGAATTATATGGCATTGCCAGTCATCAAAGGCGTAAAATCAGAAAGTGAAAGATTTGCAGGCGCCGAAGATACTTACACCATTGAGGCCATGATGCAAGATGGAAAAGCATTGCAGTCGGGCACATCTCATTTCTTAGGACAAAATTTTGCGAAAGCATTTGATGTTACCTATGTCAACAAAGACAACCAGCCTGAATATGTTTGGGCTACTTCTTGGGGCGTTTCTACACGATTAATCGGTGCATTAATAATGGCACACGCTGATGATGATGGCTTAGTAATGCCTCCGCGAATTGCACCTCATCAAGTGGTGATAATTCCATTTTTGTCTAAAAATGAAGAGGAAACACAGCGCATGATTACTACAGCAAATGAACTAAAAAGTGACTTGCAAAAGTTAGGAATAAGAGCGATTGTTGACAGTGACGAAACAAAACGTCCTGGTTTTAAATTTGCAGAATATGAACTAAAAGGAATTCCTATCCGAGTCGTTATTGGTCCACGCGATTTAGCAAATGGAATGGTGGAAATTGCTCGCAGGGATACAAAAGAAAAATCATCTTATTCGGTTGAAAATTTACCTAAATCAATTGAACAATTATTGGATAACATTCAGCAAAATTTATTTGATAAAGCAAAAGCATTTAGAGATAGCAATATTACTAAAGTTGATGATTTTGCAACTTTCCAAAAATTACTCGATGAGCAACCAGGTTTTATATTAGCACATTGGGACGGCACCGCTGAGACAGAAGAGAAAATTAAAGAATTGACCAAAGCAACAATACGCTGTATTCCATTAGACAATCCACAAGAAGATGGAAAATGTATATTAACAGGTAATCCAAGTAAACAAAGAGTTTTGTTTGCAAGAGCCTATTAATTTTTTTGATTATACTATTTTCAGCAATAAAAATGCTGCATTTATGATAAAGAATTTAATACTCGAACTTCCTCCAGAAGTAGCATATGATGAAATAATTTTTCATCAGTATATTAAAAATTATTTACAAATAAATGATGCACAAGAATATCATATTCGCATCTCTAAACGTTCTATTGATGCACGTTCGCGAAACATCAAAGTCAATATCAATGCTACCGTTTTTATAGATGAGCAACCCGATTCAATTGTGTCACCAATCCAATATAAGAATGTTGCAAATGCAAAATCAGTAATTATAGTAGGAGCAGGGCCTGCCGGTTTGTTTGCCGCATTGCGATTGATAGAATTAGGTGTAAAACCAATAGTGATTGAAAGAGGAAAAGATGTACAAGATCGAAGACGTGATTTAGCCAATATCAATAAAAAAAATATAGTCAACGAAAATTCTAACTATTGTTTTGGCGAAGGTGGAGCAGGCACATATAGCGATGGGAAATTATATACACGCTCAAAAAAACGTGGAGATATAAATAGGATTTTAGAAATTATGGTGACACATGGTGCGCAAGAAAATATCTTGTTCGAAGCGCATCCACATATTGGCACCAATAAATTACCAAAACTTATTCAAGCAATTAGAAATACCATTTTGGAATATGGTGGTGAAATACATTTTAACACCAAGGTAGTAGATTTTATTGTAAACAAGAATGAAATGAAAGGCGTTGTCGCCGTTCGTACAGATACATTACAAACATTATCTACGACGCCAAATATAGAATATATAGGCATAGGCGTAATATTGGCAACAGGCCATTCTGCTCGAGATATTTTTGAATTGTTGCACCAAAAAAATATTCTAATAGAATCCAAACCTTTTGCCTTAGGTGTACGCATCGAACATCAACAATCATTAATCAACCAAATACAATATCATGGTAATGATTGCACGATATTGCCTGCCGCAACATATAGCTTGGTTGAGCAAGTGAAAGTTGGAACAACGCAAAAAGCGGTGTTTTCTTTTTGTATGTGCCCTGGTGGTTTTATTGTGCCTTCAGCCACTCATCAAGAAGAAATTGTCGTGAACGGCATGTCGCCATCTAAGCGCGATTCTCCTTATTCCAATTCTGGAATGGTGGTCGCCATTAACGAATTAGATTGGAAAGATTTTAATCACTTGGGGCCTTTAGCAGCATTGGCATATCAAAAAAATATAGAACAGAAAGCGTGGCAGATTGCAGGTCGCACGCAAGCAGCACCAGCACATCGAATGTTGGATTTTGTGAAAAATAAACCATCTGATGATTTGTTGGATACTTCGTATCAGCCTGGATTAGTCAGTGTGGATATGCATGATATTCTACCATCAACAATTGCATATTCTTTGCAAGAAGGCTTTACAAGTTTTGGAAAAAAAATGAAAGGATATCTTAGCAATGATGCACAAATTATTGGCGTCGAAAGTCGGACATCATCACCTATTAAAATTCCACGCGACAAAGAATCATTAGAACATATCACGATTAAAAGATTGTTTCCATGTGCTGAAGGTGCAGGCTATGCCGGTGGCATTATGAGTGCAGCGATTGATGGTGAACGATGTGCTGAAAAATTAGTTGCTTTGTATGCAAGCTTATAGCGTGTTGCTTTGCTAGGATTTTTTGTTTTCTTCTTTTTCTATAATAAATTCTTCGACTTTGCTTCGATAAATATATTTTCTCTTGCTAAATGTCAATTAATTGTAGATGAAATGAGATTTCGAGGAAATAATCAGTCATAAAATACCAATTTATGGTGATATAACTTAATTTAGTAAAATGAAACGATTACTTTTTTTAGTTGCCATCACTGCTTTCTTATTTTCCTGTAAAAAAGAAAGTGCAGAACGTCAACGCAATCAGATAGCCAACGATCCTACGATTATTCAAGACCAGTATGGTCGCCAGCTTATTCTTCATGGTTTAAATACAGCTTCAAATGCAAAATCAGACTCTTTGCGCAATCCATGGATTTCAGAAAGTGATGTAGAAAGAGAAGTAAATATTTTTGGCTTCAATGTAGTGAGATACTTAATATTTTGGGACGCTATAGAGCCACAAAAAGATTTTTTTGATGATGCTTATTTAGACAGAGTGGAAGAACGAGTAAATTGGTATTCATCACGTGGTATGTACGTGATGTTAGATATGCACCAAGATATGTATTCCATTATATTTGGTGGCGATGGTGCTCCGGCATGGGCTTGCCGTACCAATGGTGCAGCTCCAATAGAATTACCAGGTGGAACGCCTTGGTGGTTGAAAAATATCGACCCACAAGTAGTCAATTCTTGGATTAATTTTTGGGCTTATACTAATCATAAAGACTTACAAGACCATTACATTTTAGCATGGAAAAAAGTAATAGAACGATTCAAAAATAATCCATACGTAATTGGTTATGATTTGATGAATGAGCCTTGGGGCGGCGACTTAATAAAAGTATTTATAACAGGTGAGTTTGAGCGTTATCAATTAACAGCATTTTACAATCGCTTGATTCCAGCATTACGCGCAGCAGACCCAGATAAGTATATGTTCTTCGAGCCAACACCTGCGCCAGTTACTTTTGGTATGCCTTCTAATTTGCGTAAGATCAGTGATACCAGAAGCTCATCCAGAACTGTATATGCTCCACATTGTTATCCTTTCGATACACACGAAGGCACAGGCTATACAGCGGCTTCAAAAAGCCAGTTGATAGATTTTGAAAGAGAGCGAAAGAAAGAATCACAACTACATGGTAATGTACCAGTGCTAATCGGCGAGTTTGGCTTGACGCCACATCAAGCTGGGTTTGATGAATATCTTAAAGATTTTCATAAAATGTCAGACAGAAACCAATGGCATTGGATGTATTATAGTAATGATAGAGGTGGCTGGTCGCCTTTGAACGCTGATGGTTCAGAAACTTTAATCGGACCATGGTTAGTACGCACTTATCCAAAAGCAACAGCAGGGAAAATTAAGTCCTTCAGCTTCGATACAGATACTAAAATTTTTGAAATGACTTTTGTTGCCAATGCTGCTATTGGAGAGCCAACAGAAATATTTATGCCAAATAGGCATTATCCATCTGGATACGATTTGGAAGTGAATGGCACTACGAATTATACACAAAATTTTAATTCGGCAAAACAAGTTTTATCTTTCTCCACAACTGAGAACGACAAAGAAATTAGCATTAAAATTGCTCCTAAATAAGCGCACTTTTTTTGTTAAAATTTAGTGAAACCTATTTGTCATATTTGAAGAAATTATGTATATTTACTACTTTTGAAAAAAAAGTATAGATAAGTGTACGCCATAAAATCATATTTCCTTACATTATATACCAATTGGAGTGCTGAACTTAAAAATGCAAAGTTCAGAAATCAATTTATTATCACGATGCTGTCGTATGTTTTTTTATTTAAATATTGCAGAATTGTAATGACAATATTTGAAAGTAGAAAAGGCGATCAAATAAATGATAAATTCCTAGCTTTATTGCCACCAATAGACTCCTCAAATACTATTTTCATTCTTACGTATTCCGTATTAGCATTATTTATATTGACAAATATTACTAATCCAATAAAGTTCGCCAAAGCAATGCAAGCTTATACTTTATTGATGATTATGCGTACAATTACTATTTATTTAGTGCCTTTAGAACCTCCAGTAGGTATGATTATTCTAAAAGATACCATTTCAAACTTTTTTATGAGTGGCGAGAGCGGAAAGTATATCGTCAAAGATTTATTTTTCTCTGGTCACGTGTCAACGGCAATGCTATTTTTTATTATCACTGAAAATAAAATTATCAAACGTATTTTATTAGGCTTAAGTATTTGTATTGCAACTTTAATATTGTTTCAACATGTACACTATTTGATAGATGTCGTTGCAGCACCCTTCTTTTCTTTATTGGCATATACTATTGTAATGTTGGTACATAAAGAAAGTCCAATGCTGATTTTATTTCCAAATCGATATACAAAGAATAATTAATTCATTGCTTTTTTGAAGAAATATTCAATTAAAACGATACACTCCGTATCTTTACTACATGTCATCAGATAAAAAAGCTTATCCAACATTTGAAGAATTATCAAAAGCAGAAAGAACTGTCGATTCTGTTTTGTTTAAACATGTAGATTATGTTGCAGGCATCGCGCCATTTTTGCGAGGACCATATTCTTCTATGTATGTCAACCAACCATGGACAATACGCCAATATGCAGGATTTTCAACAGCAGAAGCATCGAATGCATTTTATAAACGAAATTTAGCGCAAGGTCAAAAAGGCTTGTCCGTCGCATTCGATTTAGCAACACATAGAGGTTATGACAGCGACCATGAACGAGTGCATGGCGATGTAGGCAAAGCAGGCGTAGCCATCGATTCTGTAGAAGACATGAAAATATTGTTTAATGGTATTCCATTAGATAAAATTTCAGTGTCTATGACAATGAATGGTGCTGTGTTGCCAATTTTAGCATTTTATATTGTGGCCGCCGAAGAACAAGGTGTATCACAACATTTATTGAGTGGTACGATACAAAATGACATTTTAAAAGAGTTTATGGTGCGTAATACTTACATTTATCCGCCACAAGCCTCTATGAAAATTATCTCTGATATTTTTGAATATACCAGCAAGAATATGCCAAAGTTTAATTCGATTTCTATCAGTGGTTACCACATGCAAGAAGCAGGTGCAACACCAGAAATTGAATTGGCATACACATTAGCAGATGGCTTAGAATATTTACGTACGGGCATTGCAGCAGGTTTGAATATAGATGATTTCGCACCACGACTTTCTTTCTTTTGGGCAATTGGTATGCAACATTTTAAAGAAATTGCCAAGATGAGAGCAGCACGTATGTTGTGGGCAAAAATTGTATCACAATTTAATCCAGCATCCGAAAAAAGTCTGGCGCTTCGTACACATTGTCAAACTTCTGGTTGGAGTTTAACAGAGCAAGATGCTTTCAATAATGTAGCACGTACTTGTATTGAAGCAATGGCTGCTGCACTTGGTGGCACACAATCACTTCATACGAATGCATTAGATGAGGCGATTGCTTTGCCAACGGATTTCTCTGCAAAAATTGCTAGAGATACACAAATTTATATACAAAAAGAAACAGAAATTTGTAGAACAGTTGATCCTTGGGCAGGTGCTGAATATGTTGAACAATTAACAGAAGAACTAGCACAAAAAGCTTGGAAATTAATCGAAGAAGTGGAAAGTTATGGTGGCATGACAAAAGCAATCGAAGCCGGAATTCCTAAAATGCGCATCGAAGAAGCAGCCGCTCAAAAACAAGCACTCATCGATAGTGGAAAAGATGCCATTATTGGTGTTAATGTATTTAAAACTGATGATGAACAAGCAATTGATATATTAGATATTGACAATGCAGAAGTTCGCGAAAATCAAATTGCGCGCTTGAAAAGTATTAAGTCTAATCGAAACAATATAGCAGTACAAAAAATATTACAACAGCTTACGGAAGCAGCAATAAATAATAATAATAATTTAGTTGCACTATGCGTTGAGGCAGCACGTTGCAGAGCCACACTCGGCGAAATCTCGTCGGCATTAGAAAGTGTGTATGGACGATACAAAGCAACCATAAGAAGTATTGCAGGTGTCTATTCTGCTGAAATAAATATGAATGAAGATTTTCAATTGGCTCGTCAGTTAAGCGACGAATTTGCAAAGGAAAAAGGCCGCCGACCTCGTATATTAGTCGCTAAAATTGGTCAAGATGGACACGATAGAGGTGCCAAAATTATAGCAACTGCATTTGCAGATATCGGCTTTGATGTGGACATAGGACCGCTTTTTCAAACACCACAAGAAGCCGCAATGCAAGCCGCGGAAAATGATGTGCATATTGTTGGCGTTTCATCATTAGCAGCAGGACACAAAACATTAATTCCACAATTGATAGCAGAATTAAAAAAAATAAATCGTGCTGATATATTAGTAGCTTGCGGTGGCGTTATTCCAAAACAAGATTATGACTTTCTTTATCAAGCAGGTGTAGTAGGTATTTTCGGACCAGGCACGGTCATCGCAAAAGCAGCATTACACATCTTAGAAAAGTTGAAGTAAATCTATTTTTATCACAATATGTAATGTTTTCCAACTTATTATAGCGCAAATACAAATTAACTGCTATTTTTTATTTATTTTGCACCTTTATTTATATACATTCAGATGAATAAACTGTCTTTGCGCTTTAGTATATTTTGTTTTCTTTTAATAGGATTGTTGAATGTGTTGCAGGCGCAGTCTAATAAATATAAAGACATTATCAAAATTGATGGCATCAAGAACACAAAATACTTGGCTACTGTCTCTGGTATTGCTGATGTGGAATTATTTAAACCAGCTTCTTTCAGCTTCGGAATGAGCTTTAGTGGCAGCATTCGTTTATTGTATAAACCAAAATTAAATCAAGCAAAAAGTGTGTATAGTGCTCGAGTAATAGAGCGCGAAATGTTTATCAAACCTACCTTGGGTTATATTTATAGAAAAAGATACAATACAGCATTGTTTTTTATTCCAGAAATCGCATATCGTCATACTTTCAATAATGGGATTTTTGTGGAGGTTAATTTTGATGCAGGTTACCTGTTTACCAAGTCAAATGCGCCTACCTATGAACGGCAAGATGATGGCACATTTAAAAAAGTTTTTTTCGGCTATCACAATGTAATTCTAGGTGGCAAGCTGAATGCAGGATATGATTTTTCTAAAAAAATGAAAACACCATTAGCCATTAATTTTGGCACAGGCTTGTGGTATCATTATCCTTCAAATGAACAATGGACAAGACGTATTTTTGTAGAAGCTGGTTTGTCGTACGTATTTAGAAGAAACAAAGAATAAGAACATGAAATTTAATCAATTTAATATCATTTATTTTTTTGTTGCAATTTGCTTATTGACGGCATGCTCTACATCTCCAAAAGTTCCAGCAGATCAATTGGATAATTATTACTTCGTAAAAGTAGGTGATATTGCATTGCCTGTTCGAGTTTGTGGAAATATCAATGCGGATATTGCTATTGTATATGTACACGGCGGACCTGGCGGTTCTGCTCAAGGTGAACGTGCTAATAAATATTGGGAAGAAATTGAAAATTTATTACGACCAACGAGGTTCTGGTATTACGCAAGGAAATGCACACGCAGAAGATATGACGATAGAGCAGTTTAGCGAAGATTTAGACAATATTGTAGATTTCACTAAACAAGTGGCAAAAGCTAATACCGTTTTTATTCACGGCGCAAGTTGGGGTGGAGGCTTAGCAACCTATTATTTACTTGACACTACACATCAACACAAAATTAATGGCGCCATTATCGAAGCACCTGCATACGATATAAAAAATGGTGCTGCTTTGTCTGTACAATGGATGTTGCATAAAGCCGATTCCATGATTGCACTCGGAAATAACTTGGCATATTGGAATAATTGTAAAGATTTTTATCATGCACAAACTGCATTATCGTACAAGCAATTTAAACAACACCAATCTTACTTGACTCAAGTATTCGGTATCGTTTCCAATAGTATTAATTTACAAGTGAGAGATATTAGCGTTCCGCAATTCGAAATAGGTTTGTCGTATGCAAATGCAGAATTTGCACCATCAAAATTAACGTATGAAGGACAATCTATTTTTACACATCTAGATTTGACACCAAAATTAAATCAGATTAAAACACCAATACTATTAATTTGGGGCGCAAAAGATGGACTATTGCCAAAAGACAATCTGGCTCAGAAATATGCACTAAATATTGGCAGCACAGATTTTACTTACGATGCAACAAAATATCTTTTATCCGCACACTTGCCTCATTTTGAAGAATGGCAGCAATGCAACGTTGACGTAAAAACTTTCGTCGAAGCTCATAAATAATACACTATACTGTATAAATGGTATAATTATTGCATTTCTTATCTCGATTAATATTCATATTTATGAAAAAATATTTCTATCTATTCTTGCTTGCTACATGTTCATTGTTGACCGTGTCGTGTTCCGTAAATCCAGTTTCTGGCAAAAAGCAATTAAGCTTTATGTCTGAGACGCAAGAACTTGCCATTGGCAAAGAAAACGACCCCGCAGTAATAGCACAATTTGGATTGTATCCGAATGATACCATTCAGCAATTTATCAAAGAAAAAGGCAATCAAATGGCAGCAAAATCGCATAGACCAACTTTACCATTTGAATTTAGAGTTTTAGATTCTGATGTCATTAATGCATTTGCCGTACCTGGCGGATATGTTTATTTTACACGCGGAATCTTAGCACATTTTAATAATGAAGCACAATTTGCAGGCGTGTTAGGACACGAAATTGGACACATCACCGCAAGACATTCTTCGCAACAATACACCAAGCAAATGCTGACGCAAATTGCATTTATGGGTGGCATGTTGTTGTCAGAAAAATTTAGAAATATATCAGAGCAAGCCATGCAAGGTATGCAATTGATGTTCTTGAAGTTCTCGAGAGATGACGAATCAGAATCTGATGTTTTAGGCGTAAAATATTCAAGCGCTATCGGCTATGATGCAAAAGAAATGGCCGACTTTTTTAAGACATTACAACGCGTTACGGAAAAAGATGGTGCGCGTTTGCCAGAGTTTATGTCCACACATCCAGATCCAGGAAATAGATATAATGATGTGATGAAATTAGCAACGGAATATCAAACCACCAATAATCTTTCAGGCTTAAAAATAAATAGAGATGCTTATTTAAAGATGATTGATGGTATTGTTTATGGGCCAGATCCTCGTCAAGGATACTTAGATAAATCAAACTCCATTTTCTACCAGCCTGAAATGAAATTTGAATATCCAATTCCGCGCGATTGGCAATTTCAGAACTCGCCGCAAGCTGTGCAGGCTGCGCCAAAAGAAGGTGATGCTGCTTTAATATTAATGCTTTCTTCTCAAAATAATTTCCAAGATGCAAGTGCTGAAATGTTGGAAGCTTACAATTTAAAATTGGTCGCTAATCCGATAAGCAGTAAAATTAATAACATAGATGCTTATACTTTTATTGCTGAGCAAAAACAAGAAAGTAACCAGTATTACGGACAACAACAGCCAACTCAACAAACACAAAATACAGATGAGAATTTATTAGTGCATACTACACTTTATCGCTATGATGGCAATATTTATATACTACATGGCATGTGTGCTAAAAAAGATTATGCAAAATATAAAAATACTTTCACCTATTCGATGAATGGCTTTAAAGCATTAACAGACCCTAAGCGCATCAATGTTGTTCCTGAAAGAATACAGATAGTTGCCCTTAAGAATGATGCCACTTTAAAAGAAGTGATGATAGCAAATAAAATACCTGCTGACAGATTTGAAGAATTAGCTATTTTGAACGGTATGCAACAAAATACAATTGTGAAGAAAGGTACACTGGTAAAAATGCTAGAGAAGAAATTGTAATGTGAAATAACGTAGAGATAAAAAAAAGAGCCAAATTCTGGCTCTTTTTTTTATGGAATAATACTGATTTTATTTCAATAACAAATTATATGTATCAAAGCCACTATTTAAAGTAATTGGCGTGCCACTGCCGTCCAAGTTTCCAACTCTTATTCTTCCTACACCATCAGTCTCAGTCCAATATATTTTTTTAGAAACAAAATCAATAGCCAAACCGTCTGACCTATCTACACCATGAGTAGTGTTATTGAATAATATTTTTATATTTCCTGAGCCGTCTAAATTAGCTGATGCAACAACATCTGCAAATTCGTCAGACCAGTATATTTTATTATTGTCCACATCGAGTTCAATACTAGATGGAGCTTCTAAAGTATCATTTTTGTCGCTATATAAAACAGTAGGAGTGCCGCTTCCATCTATGTTGCCTATGAATATTTCATCAAAATTTGCAAAATATATTTTTCCATTTTTATCATCTACTTTTACAGAATATCCATCGGCATCATCAAAACCTACAAACATTTGTGTTGGTGTGCCACCAGATGCACTAATACTATACATTTTACCATCACCTCTGTTAGACCAATAAACTTTATTGGTACTGGAAGAATAGGCAATTCCTGCTGGTCTGTCTGCATTTGCGCCATCATACAGAATCGTAGCTATACCATTAGTATTAATTTTATAGATAGGTCCGTTTGTTTGTTCATTTGTGGCATATATTTCACCTGTGTTCGTGTTTAATGCCAAACCGAGTAATGAACCTCTATTTAACCCAGATGCTATACCTTTAGAAAAATTTGAAATGGCATTCCCATTTTTTAGGTCTATTTTCCCGATTATAGAGTCACTATATACTGTGTAAAATAAGCTTGATGCAGCTGTTGGTTCTTTGTTTTCTTTTTTACAAGAAAAGATAGTTGTTGCGATGGCAATTATGCCAATTAATACATGTTTTTTTTCATAACTTTTTTGATTTATAAATGAAGATAATACATAGATATGAATTTGTCAATAAAAATAATCCTATTTTTGCCTAATTATGAAGTACAAATCCTTACAAGAATGTATTGATGATTTAGATAAATCAGGTCAATTGATTCGCATAACAGAAGAAGTAGACCCGTATTTAGAGGCGGCGGCGATACATTTGCGAATACATGAAGCGAAAGGCAAGGCCATTTTATTTGAAAAAATAAAAGGAAGTAAATATCGCGCAGTTTCTAACTTATTTGGCACGACATCACGCAGTGAATTTATTTTTAGAGATACCTTGCCAGCAGTAAAAAAAATGATTGCATTAAAATCAGATCCAATGCAGGCATTAAAAAATCCAATCCAAAATATTGGTGTTGCATTGGCAGCTTGGAAAGCATTACCCAAAAAAGTTTCATCACATTCATTTGAAAAAATAAAAATATCAGATTTACCGCAGATTCATTGCTGGGAAAAAGATGGCGGTGCTTTTGTGACCTTACCAATAGTGTACACAGAAGATGCCGACAAACCAGGCGCTATGCATTCAAATCTTGGCATGTACCGTATTCAATTGAGTGGAAATGATTATGTGCAAGACAAAGAAATTGGTTTACATTATCAGCTACATCGAGGCATTGGCGTGCACCAAACAAAATGGAATAAGAAAGGAATGCCGATGAAAGTATCTGTGTTTATTGGTGGTCCGCCCTCGCATTCATTTGCTGCAGTGATGCCATTGCCAGAAGGTCTATCTGAATTGACATTTGCAGGTGCATTGGGTGGCAGACGATTTAGATACATGTATGATGAAGAAGGATATTGTTTAAGCACCGATGCCGATTTTGTCATTACTGGCGAGGTGTATCCTAATGAAAATAAAGCAGAAGGTCCTTTTGGCGACCATTTAGGTTACTACTCATTAAAGCATGATTTTCCATTAATGCGCGTAAAAAATGTGTACGCTAAAAAAAATGCGATTTGGAGTTTTACTGTTGTTGGCAGACCACCACAAGAAGACACTGCATTTGGAAATATGATACATGAAATGACAGGTACAGCCATCAGCAAAGAAATTCCTGGCTTACACGAAGTGCATGCCGTAGATGCAGCAGGCGTGCATCCATTATTATTGGCGATTGGAAGCGAGCGATACACACCTTATTACAAAGAAAAAAGACCACAAGAAATACTCACGATAGCCAATCATATTTTAGGAACAGGTCAATTGTCATTAGCGAAGTTTTTATTTATTTGTGATAAAAATGATAATGAGACATTATCGACACACGATGAAGAAAAATATTTTCATCATATTCTTGAACGCATAGATTTATCGCGCGATATTCATTTCCAAACAAAAACAAGCATCGATACATTAGATTATAGTGGTGATGGCTTAAATACTGGAAGTAAAGTGATTATTGCTGCATGTGGCGATAAAAAAAGAGATTTATTAGATAAGTTGCCGACTGATTTTTCCATGCCATCTGCTTTCAAAAATAGGAGAATGGTAACGAATGGAATATTAGCATTAGAAATGTCGAATGCACAATGGTCGATGCTTAATAGCAATGATATAGCTGATTTGAATAAAATGTGGTCTTTGCATAAAGCATATTTCGAAAAAATTCCATTGTTGATTATTTGCGATGATGCTGATTTTGTTACAGCTAATTTTAGTAATTTCCTTTGGGTGACATTTACACGTAGCAATCCTTCTAATGATATATATGGCATCAATGAGCGATTTGAAAATAAGCATTGGTGTTGTGATACTTTAATTATCGATGCACGCATCAAGTCACATCATGCACCAGTATTAGAAAAAAATGCTGCGGCAGAAAAACGTGTCGATGAAATATTGTCGAATGGTAAGTTTTAAAATTTCACAATTTTTTCGCTCACCACTTCATCATCTTGTTTTATTGTAATGATATATTCGCCACTAGGTAATCCTTGTAGATTGTTGATTTCAATTCTATTATTGCCGAGATTACTTTTGCCAGTCCAAATAGTTTCAACAATAAGTTGTCCAATAATATTTTGTATAGCAATAGCTGTTGTTTTAATTGCTTTGGCATCAAACTCGACGACGATTGCATTGTTAAATGGATTTGGATAAATTTTCAAATCACTAACGGAAGTGTTATTGCGAATACCAGATATAATGGCTGTTGAATCTTGTTTTAATATGCGGAATTTATCGTACAATTCACCATTTTCTTTGTAATAGAAGCAAGTCATTTGATTGCCTTTGACTTCTAAAATCATACTGCCAACACCTCCATCTGCAGCATATTTTTTATACATGGCAGGATGCATTTTTCCATTTTCTGGCTCTGATTTTCCACTGTTTCCGATAACGCCGTAAACGGTACCTTTGTCTTTGTTAGCACCATACGTGTATTTCAAATAAGTACGATTGCTATCCGGATTTCCTGAGGTGCTATCGATTAGCATGGTACTTCTATTAAAGGTATGAGAAAGACCATAATGTTTATTAATCAAATAAGAACGCTCATAGACGTGGCTGTGTCCGCATAAAATTAAATCAACACCATATTGCTCTAAAATTGGAATTACTTTATCGCGCATGCTGCCCATAAATACTTCCCAAAAATCATCAGAATCGTGTGAGCCTTTAGAATAGGGTGGTTGATGCCAATAAGCAACTTTAAATTTTTTATCAGAAGATTTTAAATCGTTAATCAACCAATTTTTAAAAGCAATAGCAGATGCATGCAAATCCCATAAAACAAAAACGCGATACAATTCTGAATTGAGTGCTAAGAAATGTGTATTTCCATAATCATAAGAATAATAAGCTTCCATGCCTGAAGGAACGCCGCCCATTTCAGCATTTTTAAACACTTCAACCATGTCATAATACGGTCCTTTGTGCGTGATAGGGTCGTCGGCACCATTGACACTATTGTAATCGTGATTGCCTGGAATTGGATAGAATGGCAAGAACCGAAAAATAGAATCGTAGCCATAGTAGGTATCAAATACTTTTGCTTGATATTGTGCATCAGTGCCATCATTATAGGCATTGTCGCCGAGCCAAAGCCAGCCAGTTACATTATTGCCTTGCAAATAATTTTCAAACCAACGACGCACTTTAATTTGACCACCGTTTCCACCACCAAAATCGCCAGTTACCCAAAATTTGAATTCAGAAGAATCGCCAGGATTGGGTGCTGTTATAAAGTGATGTTGATCGTTTTCGCCTGCTAATACAGTGGTGTTGTAGCCAACGCTGTAATAATATTTTGTTTTAGCTTGCAAGCCATTGACTTGTACAATATGATTTTTAGTAAGTGTATTATCTGTAATTGTACTCGTAAGTGTTGTTGGCGAAGTGCCATATTTTACAATAGCTGTAGTAGAATCGCTGGTACGCCACATGATTTTTACGCTATTGTTCGTCATGCTTTGTAAGTATGGACCGCGTTGTAAGCTTTGTGAAATGGCAGAAAGTGTAATTAAACTACAGAATAGTAAAAGACTATTTTTCATTAGATTGGTTTTAATAAAGTTAAGAAGATAAATTTTATTAACCTACAATAGAAAATGAAAATTGTGTGTTTATTTTTTGTCCACAATAATGCCAATGTCTGAAATGCCGTTTAAAGGGTCTTTGCGCATCAACTGAACAACTGTAAAAGTATAATCACCTTTTTGATATAGTGGTAAATTTGTTTTTAATGGAATTGTTTGTGTAAAAAGGCTTCCAGAATTTTCGCCATAAGGTTTTCCGTCGTTTTTAAACAATGGAATTTCATACCGGAAGCTTGTGTCAATCTGGTTTCCTTTAATGGACACTTTCAACCAGATATTACTAAATTCATAGTCATTAGAGTAACGAACGCTAATCGCGTATTGATAACTTTTATTTTCAGTATCGATATTAATGGGAAAAGATAAAGTGTCTGTGGCTTTCCAAGCTTTCGTATCTACAGACTCATATTTGTTATAGACATGTTTTTGTTCACATGCTGAAAGTATGAATAATACAATTAGAAAAAGAAAAATGGATTGAGTCTTCATAAGATGAAATGTAAAGGTATGAAAAAATAATGCATAGTTATATTGTTCATTCTTATCATTCTATCATTTTTAAGAATGTTGCTTCGTCAATGATTTGAATACTAGATATTTTCTGTGCTTTTGCTAGTTTGCTTCCCGCTTTTTCGCCGGCAATTAAAAAGTCTAAGTTTGCAGAGACTGCACTCAAGTTTTTTCCACCATTTTTTTCTATCATTACCTTTATATCGTCGCGCGAATGTTGAGGAAACGTGCCCGTACAAAGAAATGTTTTGCCGCTTAATTTTTCAGAGGCTAATGTTGTTTCCGTTTTATAAATATTAACGCCTAAAGTTGAAAGCGTTTCGATGGTGTTTATATTTTCTGCATCGCCAAAAAATTGAAATAAGGATTGTGCTACTTTTGGCCCTATGTCTTCCAATTCCGTAAATTGCTCTTGTGTCCACGTTTGAAAATCACTGAGTTTTTCTATTTTTTTTGCCAATAGTTTTGCTGTGGTGCTTCCAATGTGCCGAATACCTAAGCCAACTATTAATCTGTGTAATTCATTATGTTTGGAAGCTTCAATGCCATCTTTTAAATTCTGAATGGACTTTTCTTTCCAGCCTTCTAGCTGTCTTACTTTATCATAGTCGATAGTGTAGATTGATGTGATGTTTTGTATAATATTATTTGCTACGAATGTGCGTACATTTTCTTCTCCAAATCCAAAAATATCCATCGCTTGTTTGGATACAAAATGTATAAGATGTTCTTCTAATTGTGCTGGACAATTCGTATTTATACAACGCCAAACACTTTCTTCCAGTGGTTTTACCAATGCATGCTGGCAGGAAGGACATGTAGTAGGAAATTGAATTTTTATTTCTGCGCCATTTCGTTTCTCAGGCACGCTGCCTACAATATATGGAATTACATCGCCGGCACGTTCTACAATTACCGTGTCATTGAGCATTATATTTTTGTCTAAAATAAAATCTTCATTGTGCAAAGAAATAGATGATATTTCGACACCCATTAATTGCACAGGTTCGATTTTAGCAACAGGCGTAATGGCACCTGTTCTGCCAATTTGGAATTCCACATTTAATAGTTTTGAAAATGCTTGTTTCGCTTTAAATTTATAGGCAACAGCCCATTTTGGATGGTGTGAAGTTTTTCCGATGAGTTGTTGTTGGTGTATGCTGTTTACTTTTATCACCATGCCATCGATATCGAAATGGTAAGTGTCTCTTTTATTTTCCCAATATTTACAAAATGTTTCAACATCAAGAATAGAAGTAAATATTTTTTTTTCATGGAAAGGCGTCTTAAAGCCTAATTTTTCTAAGATTTCTAAGTTCTTATTGTGTGTTTGAAAAATATCTGTTATATCAATGCCAGCTGCATTTTCGGCATATCCAATTTGATAAATTATCGCGTCTAACTTGCGCGCTGCTACTTCACTACTGTCTTTTAAACGCAGGCTGCCTGCTGCTGTGTTGCGTGCATTTTTATACAAGTCCAATTCTTTTTTGTTTTCAGCACGTAATTGTTCGTTTTGTTTTTTACGATCTTCATTGAGCTTGTTCAACATGGCAAGTTCCAATAATACTTCACCTCTGACCTCGATTTTAGCAATGCCATATTCAGAAAAATTTGCTTTTAATGGTATTGTTTTAATGGCTTTTGCGTTCAACGTGATTTCATCACCTGCCACGCCATTGCCACGTGTTGCAGCACGCACAAGCCTGTCATCTTGATAGATTAAAGCAATACTGCTACCATCAAATTTTGGTTCTGCAATATATTCGACTGCTGCTTGCTGAGTTAATGCTTTTTTTACTTGTGTGTCAAAGTCTTCTAAGTCTGTGATGTTGTACGAATTATTTAATGACATCATCGGTACTAAATGTTGTACAGTCGGGAAATCATTGTTCAATCCGTGTGCGATACGCTGTGTTGGCGAGTCTGGTGTCACTAAATTCGGAAAATTTTCTTCTAGTTCTTTCAGCTTTTTAAAAAGCCTATCGTAATCATAATCAGAAATTAAAGAATTTGATTTTACATAGTATTGATTGTCGTGAAAATTTATCACTGTTTTAATGTCATCGCAAAACTGCTCCGATTCTTGTTCTGTTACGAAATCATCTATCTTGTTTAATAAAGATGCTGTTAATGATATACGCGAATCAATGCTATTAACATCAGAAAATAAATCGTTGCTCATACAAGTGAATCTATAGTTTTTGCTAAGGTAAAATCTTTTTCTGTAACCGTGTTTCCTGCATCGTGTGTTTGCAGCGATATTTTTACTTTGTTGTAAACATTGTATATTTCTGGATGATGATTTTGCTTTTCTGCTACGATAGCAATCTTAGTTAAAAATGCAAAAGCTGCAACAAAATCTTTAAAAATAAATTCTTTTTCGAGTTTATTATCCTTTGTATTCCAAGTCGTCATAAAATTATTTTATCTTGTATAAAGTTAAATGATAAATATGAATTGGAAACTGCGTTTTTTGTTATGGTTTGTAAATAATGTACAACCTTTACGCGAGGTAGAAAATAAAGATATTGCCAAAGAGAGAAGAAATACGGGACTTGCATCAAATTTAGGCAAGTTGTTATTCGACAAAAAAATAAAAGTGTATAGCGTTGAAGATGCCGTTTTTAAAGGTGTTCCCGTTCGTATATACAGAAATTCAAAACAAGCAAATCAAAAAGTGATATTGTATTTTCATGGTGGTGGCTTTGTTTTTTATAACATAGAATCACATGATTATGTAACGCGTCGTTTATGTGCGATGAACGACTGCACCGTAATTTCTGTTGATTATAGATTGGCGCCAGAGTATTCATTTCCTGCTGCACATGAAGATGCGTACAAAGTCATTTCGTATGTGCATGAACATGCAGAAAAATTAATGATTGATAACAATAAAATTATTGTTGCCGGCGATAGTGCTGGTGGCAATTTGGCAGCATGTGCAGCCCATCATTTCAAGAAAAATAAAGAAATAAATATTGCAGCACAAGTGTTGATATATCCGTGGATTGATGGCAAAATTGCATCTGATTCAATCGAAAAATATCAAGATGGTTATCTGCTAACCAAGAAAGCAATGTATTGGTTTCAACAACAATATACACCCAAATTGGAAGATCGATTAAATCCTGAGGTATCGCCAATTTATCACAAAGAATTTAAGCAATTGCCACCAGCTTTTGTGCTTACTGCTGAGTATGATCCTTTAAAAGATGAAGGGAAATTTTATGCAGATACATTGAAAGAAAATGGAAATGTTACAATCTATAAAGACTATAAACATTTAGTACATGGTTTTTTTAATTTACCTAAATTATCTGAAGAAAGTATGCAAGCATATTACGATATTCAAGCATTTTTAAGGAAAGTAGTCTAACTATTTTTTGTCAGTACTCAATACCATTTTCAATTTTAGCTTTGCACCAATCGACATAATATCGACTAAATCTTGTATGCTCAAATTTTCTGCGACACGCAACACTACTGTAGGATCAGGATTATTTTCTAATGCTGCAGAAAGTGCATTTTCTATGCCTTCTGCAGGAATTTCTGTTGTATTAATGAAATAATGTTTGTCTGCTGTAACAGAAAGTGTGACAGGTTGTTTTGGTAATTTCTCAGTGGTATTGGCTTTTGGCAACATCAATTTGATGACATTAGGATTTGCCATCGTAGAAATAATTAGGAAAAACAACATCAAAAAGAACATGATATCATTCATGGACGCCATTGCATCTTCATCGTGAAACGGTCTTCTTCTTTTTATATTCATGTTACTTTATTCATTGCAAACAATCGCATTATGATTGCTTGTTGTTAAAAAATTATTTTACAGGTTTTTGTATGCCTCTTACAAATTCAAAAATTTGCTTTTGCAATTTCATAGAATAATTATCAATCTTGGTTAATAAGAAATGATAACCCATAAAAGCAATAACACCAACAACTAAACCTGCGGCCGAAGTAATCATTTTTTCATATAAACCAGCAGAGATTGTACCAATAGAAATGTCCGCTGATTGTGAGATATTATAAAAGATTTTGATTACACCTAAAATTGTACCAATAAAACCTAAACGTGGCGCTACACCTGATATCATACTTATCCAGCTCATGCGTTTTTCCATTTCATTAAGTTCAATATTCGATTGAATATCTAATGCTTTCTCAATATGATCTATCGGTTTGCCTAATTGCGAAATCCCAGCTTGTAACACGCTTCCTAAGGCAGATTTGTCAGCAGTGCATAAGGCATCAGCACCTTGCATATTGCCAGCATATAATTTGTCTAATACTTCGCGAACTAAGTTGTCGTTGATTTTTGATCGCTGACTGAAAAATAGATATCGTTCAATGATAAAAAATAAAGCGATAGCCAAAAATGCCACAAGAGGTATCATAATAACACCACCTTTTGTAAGTAGTCCTAACACGGATAACTCTTGTACTGGTGGAGCTGCCGCCGGCATAATAGCGTTTGCTGTATCTACAACGGTGCTTGCTACTTGTGCAGCTTGCAATAAAATTCCCATATACTTCTAATATTTTAACAAAAATAAGATTTTACTATGAACGTTCAAATACAATATACTATTGTGTTGTGGATAACTGAAAATTTATTTTCTTTTACTATATTTATTTCTAAATATTAATGTATGTTTTCCAGGCTACAATATGTGATATTGATTATTTGTGTTTCTTTTTCTTTCGCTGAAGCTCAAACAAATTCTATGCCTGAATATGATTTAAATAAAAATTATCCAGGCTCACAATATAAATTTTCCTTCGTTCAGCTGTCAGACATACATATTGGTGAAGGTTTTGGCGATTATGGTACAAGCGGTTATTTTAATGATACCATTCCTGTTGTCGATACAAGCGACCCTGCAAATGACTTGCGCGCTGCAATTCGCTGGATTAATGAAAATAAAATGAATAAGAACTTGAAATTTGTCGTCATTTCAGGAGATTTAACGGGAAGCGCCGAGAAATCAGAATTTCAAATGTGTAAAAATTTATTAAATACACTCGAAATTCCATACGTGCCTATTATTGGCAATCATGATATTTGGCCTTATGTTCGCTATCAAGACGAAGCGCCTTATGCTTGTGGCGATTCGGTAATGAATGAAATATTTGATGATGTTTACACACAAAATGCGAGTTTTTTTTCTAATTGGAATGATGGCTCTCGCCTTCAGAGAACTTACAATCCAGAAACTCAGAGAGAACATTATCTACAAAATTTTTCTTTTGAATACGATAATTTCATTTTCTATGGGTTGGATTTTAATCCACGTTATCATGTCAATAAAGCAGAGCCTGGCATTGGCCCTGAAGCACAACTAATGGATTGGAATGGTGGTACTTTTCAGTGGCTTAAAAATGAACTGACAAATAATCCAAGAAAAGGCAATAAGAACATTTGTTTTATCTCGCACCATCCTGCAACTGACAATATCTTGTTTATACTTTCAGGTTTTGTTTTTGATGCTAATGAATATATAAAAATGATGGACATGCTTACGCCTTTTAAACAACATTTAGGCTTGTGGATGGCTGGTCATATTCATATTGATTTTAATTATCCTTTGGTCAATAATATTATGCCTGTTATTGGAATTGCTGCCAATAAAGATTTTGATTCGGCACATTTTAGAATTGTGAATGTATATGAAATTCCGACTGCAACAGCTATTCGTACGAATGTAAATTCCTCCAAATTACAAGTGTTTCCCAATCCAAGTAATGGACTTTTCCATGTTAGTGGTATTGCATTATCAAATACAGCTACTATTCAAATATTTGATGTATTAGGACAAGCAGTGTATTCTAAAAATAGGAATGAAATGAATATGCAAGAAAATGAGTATTCAATTGATATTTCGATGCTTCCCAAAGGTGTGTATTTGTTGCATGTAAATGATGGCGCTAGCGAATATTTCCAACAATTGATATTGCATTAATCATTTTGCCATCCAAACTTCCATGTCTTCTTGGTCGATTTCTGGCAAGATACATTTTTTTACTACGATACTATTTTCTAAATACATTACGATAGGCAAACTTACACCTGCTACTTTTATCCAATTTTCTGGCCCTAAAAATAAATTGTGTGGAATTGCCTTGGAATGTGTTTCGTCAAAAAAAGTAGTCAGCATTTTTTTATTGCCATTAAGCGCAAAATAGATTGGCAATGCAGGATTTCTTTTGTGAATAATCGCTAATTTTTGTGCTGCAACTCTACAATGCGAGCAGGTTAAACTTAAAAATGCAACAATATGTTTTCCCTTTCTTAGTTCAATGTTTGGGCGTTCTTTTTGTGTAGCACTATACATTAAATCTAAAGGCACTTTGTAATTTACGCGTGCTGTGTCAATAGATGAACTGTATTGTATATTAACAGGATAAAGAAAAAATCCGATACAGAGTGATATCAGTAGTAACAAGGGTACAACAAACTTCAGGTGCTGATTTTTCCATATCGAAAAATCAGATAATAGATAGCATAATACACATGAAATGATTAAAACGATATTTTTTATTATACCTTCAAGAGGCGACATCTTAAAATATTCACCGAAGCAACCACAATTGCCCGTGTTGCCAACACTGATAATTTTATACAGTAAATAGAAACTAAAAACACTCAGTAATGCAATGGCAAATTTTATTGTGAATTTTCTTATTGCAATATTTAATACGAGTAGCAAGCCTAAAAAGAACTCAAGGCTGATAAAAACACGTGCTAGATATGGTGCTGTTTTCCAATTTGCGATGCCGATATCTACGAACTGAAATTCGAACGGCTCCATCGGATATATTTTCGTAATCGCCGAAATAATAAATAAAAATCCAACTGATGCACTTAATAAAAGTACGATTGCTTTTTTCATATAGCAAAGCTACAAAAACTGTGTTTCTGTGTTATAAAAATTTATGAAATAGACACATCACTTAATTTTACAAGTAACACTCGAATTGATTTTCTTTATATCACTTTCTCTTTGGTCACATACTTTTTTTGCATCTAGCATTTTTGTGCTTGGATATGTTTCGACAACTTGTGTCGTAGTGCCATCGGTACACTCACATTTCCAGTCTTTTACACATGAAGTAGCAAAAATGCAAATGAGTGCTACTGCAATTAGAATTTTATTTTTCATAGTGTGCATTTTTATTAATATTACTAAAAAATTACTAAACAAGCAATATTCTGATGTATAATAATGTAATTTTTGGAAACCTAATTTTTTTGATACATTTGCATAATTAAATTTTTTAAAATGCCAGTAGTACAATTCAACCAAGTATCAGAAGAAGAAAAAGAACTTTTATATAATGCAACGGCATTAGTAACTTATCTGATTGGTGGTGCTGATAATAATTTTGATGAAAAAGAAAGAGCGCAGTCAGCACATTTGGTAAACATCAGAACGGAACAAGGCGACCCAATGTTATTTGATTACTATCTTGATTTGCAAATCGATTTTGCTGAAAGAGTAGCAAAAGTAGAGGCAAAATATGGCGTTGATTCGGTAAATGATAGAACGGCTCTTTTAGTTGCTGAATTAGAAAAATTAAACGACATCTTACCGAAATTAGATGATATCTATGCTAGAGCTTATTTAAAAGCATTGCGCACTTTAGCAAAAGGCGTTGCTGAGGCATCAGGTGGCTTGTTAGGTTTCTTAGAGATTTCTTACGAAGAAGAGCACTTAATGGGCTTAACCATGATTACATTCGAATAGAAATGCCTATCGATCATCAAATAAATGGCAAACCAATTCCTGAATCTTTGCAAAAGATAGCAAAGATTACAAAGTTAATGGATAGTCAATTTCGAATTCCAGGCACAAAATTTACTTTTGGTATAGATCCAATCATTGGCTTGATTCCTGGTCTTGGCGATTTGATTGATTATGCAATTTCTGCTTATTTATTAATTGCCATGGTTCGTAATGGTGCTAGCGGTCGTGCCGTAGCAAAAATGATTATTAATATCACCATCGATGGTATTGTTGGACTTATTCCATTCTTTGGACATTTATTTGATGTATTCTATAAAGCCAATCGCAGAAATTTGGTATTAGCAGTAGAGCATTTTGAAGAAGGAAAACATCAAGGAAGTGCATGGCCAATTGTGTTGCCTATTCTGTCTGTTTTATTGCTTGTTTTTATATTGTTTGCCGTCTTGACTTATTATGTTGTAAAATATATGCTCATATTTATATTTCCAACAGGTGGAATATAAAAAAAAGGTTCAGCTTTGCTGAACCTTTTTTTATCTTACTCATCATCGTCATCGTCGTCGTCAGATACATCATCATCATCATCATCGTCGTCATCGTCGTCGTCATCGTCGTCGTCATCATCATCGTCATCGGAGAATCCATATTCCAAATCATCTGCACTTTTAACTTTGCCTTTAGCTTTTCTTTTTGGAGAATCATCATCATCGCTTTTGTCAAAATCGTCAAAGTCGCCACCAGCACCAACAGAAATTTCTTTTTCACTAGAAGAAGCTACATTGTCGAATAATTCATCTTCATCGTAATCATCTACCATTTTTTGTAATTGTGTACTTACTTTCACCAAATAGGAATATTCTCCTAATTCAATAGGCACAGCAGATACAAGTTCTTTTTTAGCATTAGTGAATCTGATAATTCCTTTGTTGTAACCATGTGGATACTTTTCATACAACGCTTTTAACACTTCGTCAGGAACATTTTTGTAGTTAACAATCACCTTTTTAAATCCACCAGGAGGTGGCGTAGGTGCTATTTTTACAGCAGGTGCTTTTTCTTCTAATTTACTTTTTTTCGGTTCTTCTTTTTTAGTGCTTACTTGCTCAACAGTCTTTGTAGCAACTGCTACTTTTTTAGGTGCTTCTACTCGAGTCGTTACTTTTTTTACAAGCTTTGTCTCCTCATTTTTTTTAATGGGTTCTGCTTTCTTAGTTGTTGTTTTTGCAGATACAGTTTGTTTGGTCACAGCGTTGGAGGGTTTTGTGTTTTTAACAGGTGATTTAGATTTTACAGCAGGTGCAGGTGCAACTTTTTTCGGTGCCACCTTTGGTGCTGCTTTTTTAACATTAGATTTTTTTTCCTCTACTTTTTTCGGTGTTGCCTTTTTTGCAGGAGCTACAGGAGTTACTTTTTTAGCAACAGGTGTAGGCGCTGCTTTTTTGGCAGTTGGCTTCGCACTAATTTTAGCCTTAGAAACACTTTTAGTCTCTTTCGAAGCAAGCGTCTTCTTAGCAACAGGCTTTGCTGCCACTGACGTTTTCTTTGGTTCTGCTTTTTTAGTATTTTTTCCCACTGACAGTAAGTTGTTTATGAGTTTTAAAATCATTGGCTAAATGTAAAATGAATTTGACCAATTATGCAAATTATTTTGTAAAAAAAATAAAAAATATTTTTAAACTATCGTTTCTGTTTAAGGTCTAATAGAAAAAGAGACCATGAAAAAGCTACTAATTTTAATTGTAATAAGCCTTGTGATGTTACATTCACAAGCTCGACCAAAAGTGTATGTGAAGGTGAATAAAAATGAACACCGTTACGTAAAAGTTTGCCCTTCAGCTACAAATGTTGTAGTGGTAAAGCCAGCATGTCCAAGTCCTAAGCATATTTGGATTGATGGCGATTGGATTTGGAATCCTCAAATCAATCAGTATGTATATGTACAAGGCAAATGGATAATTCCAATTTCTACAAAATCAATTTGGATTGCTGGCCATTGGAAAAATAGCAGATATGGCTGGCATTGGGTGCCAGGTTATTGGAAATAATACACTATCTTTTCAATATAATTCTTATGCTTTTTAGTAATTACAGCACTTAATGCTAAGTTCAAGTGATGAATGCATTACTTTACTTAGCTAATTCATAACATTCCTTTAATCTATCTCTTCTTACTTTTGGGTTGAGCAATAAATTTGTTAACTCAAAATAATAATCATGATAGAAACAGATATTTGTATAATAGGCGCTGGTCCTGTTGGTTTATTTACCGTATTTGAAGCTGGTTTATTAAAGTTAAGATGTCATTTGGTAGATTATTTGCCACAACCTGGTGGTCAGCTTTCTGAAATTTATCCTAAAAAACCTATCTACGATATTCCAGGATTTCCAACTGTTGATGCACAAGAGTTAGTAGATAATCTTTTAGAACAAGGAAAGCCATTCAATCCTACTTTCACTTTAGGTGAGCGCATTGAAACTATAAATAAATTAGAAGATGGTTCATTCGAATTGTTTACACACCTCGATACTAAAATACATGCAAAAGTTATTTGTATTGCAGGCGGCTTAGGTGTTTTTGAACCACGTAAACCAGCTATCGAAAATTTAGCTGCTTACGAAAAAAATGGTGTCGAATACATGGTGTTAGATCCTGAGAAATTTAGAAACAAGAAAATCGTAATTGCTGGCGGTGGTGATAGCGCTTTAGACTGGACATTATTCTTAGCAGATGTTGCTGCGGAATTGACAATGGTACACCGTGGCGAAACATTTAGAGGCGCACCAGACAGCGTGGATAAAGTCAAGCAATTAGCTGCAGAAGGTAAAATTAATCTTGCACTCAGCTCAAATATTACACACTTACACGGCGATGGTAAATTAGAAAAAGTTACTATTACACACAACGATACTTCGACAAAAGAAGTAGAGGCTGATAATTATCTTGCATTATTTGGTTTAAGTCCAAAATTAGGGCCAATTGCTAATTGGGGCTTAAATATCGAAAAGAATGCAATCAATGTAGATACGCGCGATTATTCTACCAATATAAAAGGAATTTATGCTATTGGCGATATCAATAACTATGAAGGTAAATTAAAACTGATACTTTGTGGTTTCCACGAAGCGGCTATCATGTGTCATAGCGCTGCGGAGCTTATTTCAGGAAAAAAACCTACATTGAAATATACAACAGTTAATGGTGTAAATTCGTTTTAATAATTATCTAATTTTATATGCATGTCGTTTGCTGGTAGCAAACGAATAAGTTATGGATACAGTAACAATTCATATTCAGCAAGATGATTTTTCATTTCATGCTTTAGAAATTCCATTAGGTGTAGATTTGTCATTGATGGAGATTCTAAAAGGAGAGGAGCATCCAATCGAAGCTATATGTGGCGGTATGGCGATTTGTGGCACTTGCAGAGTGGAAGTATTAAACAAAGATGAAATTATGGAAAGTGGCCCAAATGATGACGAAATGTGTATGCTCGAAACGCTTCCATGTTACACAGGCAATTGCAGACTGTCTTGCCAGATAAAAATTTCAGAAAAAATAGACGGATTAAAAATTAGAATTCCTGTAGAAAATAGCTAATGGATACCTAATTTCCGATTTCTTACAAACATTCTAACTGTTTTTGGTTACTTTATTGTTTGTAAATTTTAGTTGTTAACAATAATGCAATTCTATTTAATTTCTATTGTAGATATTTGCTATAGTTTTGCGCTCGAAAAAATAGAGCCTACAGCAAAAATTGACATTATGAAATATGCATGTAATATAATTCTACTTATCATATTAAGTAGTTTAAGTTTAAACGTTCTTGCACAACATCAAAAAGATACTACAAAACTAATTGATAAACTCAAAGATATTCCACAAGTAGTAGTAAGAAAATCAAATAAGGAATTTACAATTAAAGGTAATATTACAGACAAGCTGACCAAAGAACCTTTAATTGGCGTAAATATCTTTGTAGAGACAGATAAAGTGCGTGGTACCGTTACCGATTTTGATGGTAATTATGAACTAAAAGCCAACGAAGGTGATGTTATTGTATTTACCTATATGGGCTTGCGCGATGAAAGATATACAGTTACTCAGTCACAAACATACAATTTGATAATGGAAGAAGAAGGTAATGTGATGGACGAAGTGGTTATTTCCGTAGGTCGAAAAAAAGAAAAAGCTTTAGACGCACCTGCATCTATCGTTTCTGTTGATGCAACAGCAATAAAAAATAAAGCCGGTCTTGGTATTACTGATCATATCAAAAATTCAGCTGGTGTGCAAATTACTAGCACAGGTATTCAAGGTGGACAGCCTTCAGTTCGTGGTTTTGCAGGTTATTTCAATAGCGATTTAATGTCATTAACAGATACAAGAGTGGCAAAACTACCTAATACAGGTTTGAATATGTATCAGATGATGACCACTACTGATGCTGATATCGAACGTATAGAAGTGTTAAAAGGTCCAGCCGCAGCTTTATATGGTCCAAACGCCAATCAAGGTGTGATACATATTATCACCAAATCGCCAATAAAATACCAAGAAACAAAATTTTGGACATCTATCGGCGCTCGTGTTAAAATCAAAGATACATTGCAAGATATCAATCGTGAAAATCCAAGATTTGATTACGATAAAATTGCAAAACGTATGATTTTCTCTTTAGGATTTATGGTTAGTGATACTATTCATTCTAAAAATCCAAATGTAAAAATGGGAATGAAAGTTTCCAGTCAATTCTTTACCGGCCACGACTGGCGTTATAGTGATGTAGGCGATCCTGCTTACGTAATTAGATTTAAAGCGGGACGAGATACTATTTATAATGAACGTCCAGATGAAACGACAGATCCAAGTGGAAAAGGTGTGGAAGTAGCTAACGAACGCGATGAGAAAATTTTGAATGGTCAAGTAGATGCACGATATGATATACAAATCAAAGAAGATTTTAATATTGTGTTAGCTGGTGGCGTCAATGTCAGTAATGGCATTATTCCGAGTCCAGTCGGTGCTATGCAAAATAAAAATTGGGCTTACTCTTGGGCACAAGTACGCTTCAACTGGAAAAATTTATTTGTGCAAGCTTACATGAATGGCAATAATTCGCATAAAACATATTTCGTTCCAGTTGGTGGTAGATATATTGACAAATCACACATGTATTCTGTACAGGCTCAATATTCTCATGATGTATTCAAAAAACGTATCAACTTAATTTATGGCTTCGATGCATTTTTTACACGACCAAATACTGGTGGTACTTTGAACGGAAAATATGAAGACAAAGATGCTATTGATGAATATGGTATTTATATGCAAGGCGATTATAGATTACATCCTCGTTTTAATATCATTGTTGCTACTCGTTTAGATTATAATACAGCCGTAAAAAAAGTATTATTTTCACCAAAAGTGGCAATAGTTTATAAACCAGGTACTGGACATAATTTACGTTTTACTTTTAATAGAGCATTTAAAAATCCAGCATCTGCAGCGTTTTATGTCGATGCAAAACAAGGCGAAATTCCTGGTGGTATTCAAGTTCGAAATGTGGGCACGCCACGTTCCGGATTTAATTATAGCTTCAATGCTAATCCAAATTTTGATGGTGCAATGTTGCCACAGTTTTTATCGCCATTTGGCACATCAGGAGAATTTCATGACGTAGGCGATAAATCGTTTAATACGACAGGTTGGGACGGCATTTTATCTGCTATTCGTGGTCAGTTTGGCGGTCAGGCTGGCATCGATGATAATTCACCAATATTGCCTATTATCAATTTAGTAGTTAATTCTATTATTCCTCAAACTATTCCAGGTGATATTAATCATGTGGTAAAAAATCTGAATACCGCAAAACAAGTTTTTGAATCTAATAATGATAGATGGAAAAAAACAGAAGACATTAAACCTTTAAAACCTACCACTACCTATACGTACGAATTAGGCTACAAAGGTGTAATTGGTAAAATGTTTGGTATGCAAATCGATGTATATAGAACAGATTATAAAGACTACTTAGCACCAGTAACTTTGCTTACACCAGCAGTTATGTTCGACGATGAACAGTTAATGGATTATTTAGGACCTCGAATATTGCAAAATTATAACAACTTAAATCCAGTCATTCAATTAGCCATGAATGCATTCTTAGATCAAAGCAAAAAATTCAACGGCAATAATAACGGTACAGCAAGTGATGAGTTTGTAAGCTTAATTCGTAGAGCCGTGCAAAACCTACCAATTGGTGTGATTACACCTAAAGAAGCGGAAGGACCAAATATGCTATTAGTAACACGAAATATCGGCGACGTTGTCGTATATGGTGTAGATTTTAACTCGACATTATATTTGCCAAAAGGCATTTCAATTTTAGCAAATTACTCTTTCGTTGATAAAGATTCTGTAAAGGTGGATAGTGCTCCTTTAGGATATGTAGCACTTAATTCACCAAAACATCGCGTGAATGCTGGTGTGAATTATAATGCAGAAAAAATAGGGTTCAACATCGGTTTGCGTTTTAAATGGAGCGCAGGTTTCCCTGTATTATCTGGTAATTTCATCGGCCGAGTGAAGCCAACACATGATATGGATTTAGATATTTCGTACACACCAAAATTCATGAAAGATCATTTTAATATGACTGTGTCTATATCAAACCTATACAATAGAAAACAACAATATTTTATAGGTGCACCAGTTATGGGATTAATGGGCGTATGTAAGTTGACATACACACTTTAATTTTTATATTTTTATTTAAAAGCATTAATTTTGCAAATCATTTGAAGCAAATTCAAGATTATTCAAAGATTTTATTATGCAAATTTTTAAACAATTTTCTTTCGATTCGGCACATTTCTTACCTAATGTGCCAGTAGGCCATAAATGCAAAGAAATTCATGGCCACACTTATAGGCTTACAGTATATATCGAAGGTGAATTGGACAATGAATTAGGTTGGGTAATTGATTTCGCTGATTTAAAACACGTTATAGAGCCAGTTATAAATAGCATAGACCACAAACTATTAAATGAAATTCCTGGCCTAGATAATCCGACATGTGAGCGAATTGCTATTTGGATTTGGAACCAAATAAAACCGAATGTTCCGCTACTTTCCAAAATTGAATTGTATGAAACACTGAGCTCAGGCGTTGTATATGAAGGCAAATAAAATAGGCATGCTCCACCAAAAAAATACATAGATAAAAGATAAAAATCTTGCATTCTGCATGTGAATGTTGTATTATTGAGTATGCAGATTCAGCACATATCTTTGTTGCTCAATATTCCACTATTATTAATCGGATTTTTTCTGCTCAATAGAGGCGCAGGCATGCTGGTTGACGGTGCATCTTCTATAGCACGTCGTTTGCATTTTCCAGAAACCATGATTGGCTTTACGATAGTAGCATTTGGCACATCTTTGCCCAAATTATTTACAGTTTTATTAGCAGCTTATAATGGTTATTCTGATTTAGTTATTGGAACAATCATTGGAAGTTGCATCTTTAATTTAATCGGCATATTAAGTATAACAGGATTTTTTAGGCCTATTCGCTCCAATAAATATACTGCATCAATAGGACTCTTGTTTTTAATAGTGGCAATAGCATTGTTTTTTCTCGTGGCTAATAAACAACTTATGCCTTTAGATGCGCCTGCGCCAACTTTATTAATTACAAGAACAGAAGCAATTGTCCTATTGTCTTTTTTTGTAATTTTTATGTTGTATGGATATTTTAACGTGCAAAGGCATCATAAAATATGGTTCGACGAGATAGCACAAACACATGATTTAACTTATTATGCATGGTGGATTTCTTTGCTACTCATTCTTATCGGAATTGTAGGACTAGTAGCTGGTGGCGTTTTAGTGGTCAATAATCTTATAGATATTTCTCGGAAATTTGATTTATCACAACGGTTTTTAGGACAATTTGTATTGTCATTTGGCGGCTCTGCGGTGATGTTGTATTGGCTGATGATAACACAGCAAAATAAATCGAAATTTGAACTCAGTAATCTTGTTGGTCAAAATGTGCTCAATATAGTAGGAATGCTTGGCGTTGCTGCCTGCATTCAGCCTATTGTTTATAATCCAATTTTCAACCTCGATATTTATATATTAATAGCAATAGTTTTTATTGTCAGCGGCTTATTATGGATGGGAAAAAAGCTGACACTTAATATATGGAAATGCAGGCTTTTATTTCTGTTATTGCTTATTTATATCGCGTATTTGTTTATGCGTTAGCTATTCTTTTACCTTTCTGCTCACATGATAAACGCCTCTGCCTTCAGCTACTAAAATATTATCATTGACAGCAAAAACTTGCATATTCGTCGTGATAATCTTATTGCCACTTCTTACAATATTTGCTTCGATGCGCAAGTCCGTATTGCGTGCCGAACGAATATAATCGACGCGCATATCAACAGTTACTATTTTATCTTCGACACTTGTTAATGTGGTCATACCAGCAACGCCACCAACGGCATCCATTGCTGCCGAAATAACACCACCATGTATAGCTTGTATTCTAATGTCGCCAACTAATTCTTGCTTGAATTGTATTGTAGCTTTCGCAAATCCAGCTTCAATATGAACTAATTCTAGTCCAATATATTTATTAAACGGAATAATTTCGTTGAATACTTTTTTATAAAAATCGATATTGCCTTTCATGTTAAATAGTATTTTAATTTTCAATAAATAAATGTGCACTTATGTGATCGCAGAATAATTTCCCTTTATCCGTTAAACGATAAATGCCATTGTTTTCTTCTATCCAATTTTTTGTTTTATATAATTTAATTTCTCTCAGAAAATGCTGCACATATTTTTCCTCAAAATCATGTTGTAATTTCCGAATATCTACACCAAATATAGTGCGTATTGATGTCATAATATATTCGTTGTATTTGTCGGTTTCCGTCAATAATTCACTATCAAAATGCGCTTCATTCGTTTTGATTTTTTTCAGGTAAATAGCATTGTTTGCAATGTTCCAATATCTTTTTTGTCCATCAAATGAATGTGCTGATGGTCCAATACCTAAGTAGGGAATGCCTTTCCAATAATTTGTATTGTGTTGTGCAAAATGCCCTTCTTTTCCAAAATTTGATATCTCATAATGAATATAATGATGTGCACGCATTTGTGCAGTGAGTATGTCGAATTGTGCTGTCATTGCTTCGTCAGTTGGCGCTTCTTTTTTTCGTTTTTTAATAAGTGAAGCTAATTCCGTTTTCTCTTCAACAGTCAATGCATAACAAGACACATGCGGCACTTGCAGGTCGATTACTGTTTGGATATTTTGTAAGCATTGTGTTGCATTTAAAGTTGGTGTTCCATAAATTAAATCGACAGATAAATTGTGGAAGCCTACATGCTGCGCATGCTCGACACAAGCTTTTGCTTGAGCAGCATTGTGTGCACGATGCATATACTGCAAATCTGCATCGACAAACGATTGAATTCCGATGCTAAATCTATTTATTGGCGTCTCTTTTTTTAATGCTAAAAGGTATTCGAGCGTTAAATCATCAGGATTGGCTTCTAATGTTATTTCTGCATCGACTTGTACATCAAAATATTTATGTATTTGTGCTAGCAATCTATTTATATCACCTGCTGATAATATACTGGGTGTGCCTCCGCCAAAATAAATAGTGTTTATGTTCGTTTTTTCTATAAAAAAATCTTGCTGACGGGCTATTTCTAATAGCATTGCCTGTAAAACATCTTCTTTATACTTCAATAAAGTTGAAAAATGAAAATTGCAATAGCTACATGCTTGCTTACAAAACGGAATATGCAAATAAATTCCAGCCATCAGCTTACAAGGTAATAACGAATTGGTAAATATTGATAACTTTGACAAAGAAGATACATCACATTTGCATTTTTATTGTTTACAAATAGCACTTTTTCTGTTTTTCGCACACAGCGTAACAGCTCAAAATATTCGTTTGTTTATTCATAAACAAAATGAACAATTTAAAATCAAAGAGAAATACACATTTAAAAATGAAAAAGAATTACATCAGTATCTAAGTGCAACGCAACAAAAATTAATTAAACAAGGTTATGTGGAGGCATCTTTTGATAGTACATTTTCAAGGAATGATTCTGTTTTCACTTTCTTGCATTTTGGCAATAAAGTGATAATAAATAATCCATCTGTTGTCAACAAAAAACGAAAATCAAAAAATCATACAGAGACAAGTATTTTCGATATAGATAAGAATAAAGAAACCATCTTGCAGCAGTTGGAAAACAATGGCTATCCTTTTGCTAAAATCAGTACAGATAGCCTTGTACTTAGCGATTCTACCTTGCATTTTAAATATAATATTGACAAAGGTAAATTAATCACAATTGATAGCTTTGTCAACCATGGAACTTCTAAAATCACGAAGGGTTTTATACAGAATTATATTTTGATAAAAAGCAAACAACCTTATCCTGAATCTCGCATACAACAGATAGATAAGTTATTGCAAAAGTTACCTTACGCTACATTGCGACAGCCTACAAACGTGCTCTTTCGCGATAATAAAGCTGATGTACATTTGTACTTAGATAAGCGAAAAGTAAATTCTTTTGATTTTCTAATCGGTTTTTTGCCGGGCAGTAATCGTGGAAAAATATTGATAACAGGTGAGGTGCGCATACATTTGCAAAATTCTTTTAAACGTGGCGAAGAAATTTATATAGAATGGCGAAAACTACAACGCCAATCGCAGCTGCTTGATGTGCGATTTAATTATCCTTATTTATTAAATGCACCAATCGGTGTTAATTTCACTTTCTATCTTGAAAAACGAGATTCCTCTTCGCTAGATTTGACCTGGCAACTCGGCTTGCCATACATTACTAAATCAAATAATTACATCAAAGGTTTTTACAAATATTTTCAAACCATTGTGCTGGCTGCTGATACTGCTTTTGCTAAGCTCAATAAAAAATTGCCCAACAATTTAGATGCAACGTATCATCAATATGGCGTGCAAGCGTATTACGAAAATTTAGATTATTTATTTAATCCCAAAAAAGGTTTTGAATTAAAGTTGACAGGCTCCATCGGTACAAAAAAAATAAAACCTAACCAACAGATTACCACATTACAAGATGCCTTTAATTTTAACTATGAAAGTTTGTATGATAGTATTAAACGCAGAACGATAAAAGGCGATTTATTTTGGACGGGAAATTATTTTTTACCACTTGGTAAAAAGCAAAGACATGTACTAAAATTTGGCATCGACGGTGGCGCAGTTTTTAATCAAAATTTGTTGCGTAATGAACTATTGCGTATCGGCGGTAGCCGTTCATTGCGTGGTTTCGATGAGCAATCGATTTTGGCAAGTACTTATAATATGATGAGCTTAGAATACAGAATGATTATGATGCGAAATTCTTATTTCTTTCTATTTATTGATGCAGCATATGTACATCGCAAGTTTAATTCAACTACTTTTCAAGATTTTCCATTCGGATTTGGAACAGGTGTAACTTTTGCCACAAAAATTGGTATTTTTGGGCTCACTTATGCGCTCGGTCAACAAAAGGACAAACCTATCGATTTTAGAAGTTCAAAACTACATTTTGGCTATGTTGCAACCTTCTAAGTTAGTGCTTTTATTTATTGGTTTATTTTTGTTATTCAGCTCTACTTTTGCACAAGCAACAGCAACTAATATAAATCCATTTTTTAGAGATTCTATATTGAAACACAAAGTGGATACAGCACGTTGGTCAAATGTGGAAAGTGCAGTAAATCGATACAATAAATCAGCTACAAACATAAGACTTCAAAAGCCCAAAGTTGAAACAAATAGCTTGTTGTATTTATATATGACCGCAGGCATTGTGATACTATTAATCATCATGCGTCTTATTTTTGATGATTTTTCCACTTCATTACTCGAAGGAATGCTAAGTATGAAGAAGTTTTTTGTTTTTTATAAAAGTAAAAAATATGACTCTCTAATTGCTATAATATTAGTGTATGTATTTAATCTTGTCTTACTTTCATTGATTTCATTTATCGCTTGGTCGTTTACGACTAAACACGGTTTCAAAACCTTCAATATGTCAGTGTTTATGGATATTAGCGTGTTAATGATTGTTTTTTTTACGCTTAAAAATGCGATTGAATATTTGTTTAATTTTATAATAGATACACAGGATACTTTCAAGGCATTTTTCCTCCAAAATTTATTTACAGAGTTCTTGTTATGTGTGGTCTTATTAGTGTTTTCATTGATTTATATTTATAATAGTTATTTTAGCCTCAACTGGATGTTGGGTTTGTTTTTTGTAATTCTTACCATATATCTCGTTTTCAACACTATACGAAGTTATCAACTGATAAGTGTTACACGGCTGCCTTACAAACTGCACTTTTTTTTGTATATTTGCACATTCAAATTAATTCCGATACTCTTATTAGTAAAGTATTTTTTGAATAATATCGTTTAAAAATGGCATAGAAATGGCTAAAAAATTGGCAGCAAAACAAACTTCGGTAAAGAAAACGCCTACTGCAAAAACAGCTAAAAAACCTGCAGTAAAATCAAGTGTCTCCAAAGCGACAAAAAAAGAAACCAAACCTGCTAAAAAAGTAGAAAAACCTGTAGCAAAGCCAACTAAGGCAATAGCGGCAAAGAAAACGTCGAAAGTTGCAGCATCTAAGATAGTAGTAGAAAAACCTGTAGCAGTAGCCACTAAAGAAAAAGATACCAAAGTAGATAAAAAAGTAATTATAGAAGCAAAACCTTTGCCAGCAATAGTTAAGCCAAATACTCTAAAACCAGTGAAATCAATTCTGATATCACAACCAAAACCAGAATTAGGAAAATCACCATATATAGACTTAGCACAACATTTTAAAATCAAATTAGATTGGCGTCCATTTACGCATGTAGAAGGCATCAAAGCACTTGATTTTAGAAAACAGAAAATATATATTGAACAATATGCTTGCGTCATTTTTACAAGCAGAATTGCAATTGAACAATATTTCAGAATTTGCGAAGAATTACGTATAAAAATAAGTGAAGAAAATAAATATTTCTGCATCAGTGAAGCCATAGCATTATATCTCCAAAAATTCATTCAATATCGCAAACGTAAAGTGTTTTTTGGTGATGGTAAATTGCCAAAACTCATGGAAGTAATCTTGAAACATAAAGAAAATGGTAAATTTTTATTGCCCTGCTCAGATGTGCGCGATAAAGCATTAGCAGAAGCATTAAATAAATACAATATTGAATACAGCGAAGCATTTATTTATAAAACAGTAGCCAGCGATTTGTCAGATTTAAGCGATGTAAAATATGATATGTTAGTGTTCTTCAATCCTTCTGCTATCGACTCATTGTACACTAATTTTCCTAAGTTTAGTCAAGATGAAACACGCTTAGCAATATTTGGCAATACTACTGCTGACGCAGTAAAAGCACACAAGCTAAACATCAATGTTTTTGCACCTACACCAGAAAATCCTTCATTAGTAGATGCTATCAAAAAATACATTACAGAAGCGAATAAAAAACGATAAGATTCGTTTGTTGAACTGCAGAAGATAATAATATAGTTGTTCACACAAAATATTTTAGAGCATTATCAAAATTCTTTTATATTTTTACGATATGCCATTACGAATGAATCAATTGATTTTGCTATTGTGTTGTACTATTTCATCTAGTATTTTCGCACAAATACAGCCAGCAACATCACATTATATGTTCCAGCCGCAAGTAGCTAATCCTGCATTTTATGGCACAAAAAATGGCATTAATTTTGGCGCTAATTATAGGCATCAATGGGCGGCACTAAATGGTCAACCGCGTACTATCAATGCATTTGCAGATGCTAGTATACCAGCTGCACACGGTGGCGTTGGTATAAACTTGTCGAATGATATGCTCGGCGCATATAATATTTTAAATATAAATGCAGGATACACTTATATACAAGCATTACCCAAAGGCATAAAATTAAATATTGGATTAAATATTGGTGCCACTTTTTCCAAATTAGATGGTGCTAAACTAACAACGCCACAAGGTATTCCAGGCGATTTGAATGATGATATATTATCTAATCAAGTACAAAAAAGTACGCGACCAAGCATAACAATCGGCTTAGCATTAACACATAAATTTTTAGAATTCGGAATAGCATATACAAACGCTATTCAATCAAAAGACAAATTCAAAGGCGAAAATAAAACAGAAGCACTTCGATATGGTGCAACTTTGCAAACCTATATAAGCAGTAAAATCAAAATCAAAGCAGATTTCTTTATTCGACCTTCTATATTGTTAGCAACAGATTTTAAAGAGCTACAAACAGAAATAAGTGTTTTAGGTGGCTATAAGAACTATATAACACTCGGATTTAACGTAAGAGGATATAATAAAAAAGCTTTTGAGTCGTTATCTCCAATAATCGGAGTAGGTCCATTGAAAAATATTTGCATATATTATAGCTATGATGTATCTTTAAGCCATCTAAAATCCGTAAATAAAGGTTCACATGAAATTTCATTGAATTATTTATTGCCGAATAATAAAATTTATAAAAACCCAAAAATGATAAATAACCCAAGGTTTTTGTAAAAAGATTATTAATATTTTAGATAAAATATTAAACATGATGTACAAGTAAACAATTAAATTGTTATTTTTACGTCTATTTTAGGATAAAAACGTAAACAACTAAGATGAATAAGTTAAAATTCTCGTTTATTGCAGTGATAGCTGTATTGTTAGCCAGTTGCAAAGGTGGTAATGGTACAGATGGTCAATTAATCGGATCGCAGGATCGTCCAAAGTGGGACAATAACCTGCTTCCTTATGGAATGATTTATGTTCCATCAGGTGTATTCCATACAGGTCCATCTGACCAAGATGTGAATTACGCATTTAACACCAAAATGAAACAATTGTCTATTGTAGGTTTCTACATGGATGAAACAGAAATTACAAATAACGAATACCGTCAATTTGTTGAGTATGTTCGCGATTCAATCGCTCACCAAATGCTCGGTGGCGACCATTTAAAAGAAGGTGATAATGGCAAACAAGCGATCAATTGGGATATGCCTATTGATATGGATTGGAGTAATGGCTCAAGTGTTACAGAAGAAGGCGCACAATTAGATCCAATGTTCTATTCAGAAGCTGATCGCTTAAATGGTAGAAAAGAAGTAGATCCTCGTAAATTAGAATATGAATATACTTGGTTCAAATGGAAAGAAGCAGCACAACAACGTCCTACAGATAAAGATGTAAAACCAAGAAGTGCATTTATGGAGAAAAAGAAAATTTCAATCTATCCTGATGAAATGGTATGGATTCGCGATTTCTCTTATTCATACAATGAACCAATGACACGTTCTTACTTTACACATCCAGCTTATGACGATTATCCAGTTGTGGGCGTCACTTGGGATCAAGGTAATGCATTCTGCGCTTGGAGAACATTAATGTGGAACAACTACAGAATGTCACAAAAAGAAGCACCTTTAGACGAATTCCGTTTACCTACAGAATATGAATGGGAATATGCAGCTCGTGGTGGCAGAAATTTATCACCTTATCCTTGGGGTGGTCCTTACGTAAGAAATACAAAAGGTTGCTTATTAGCAAACTTTAAACCAGGCAGAGGTAATTATCCAGAAGATGGTGGCTTCTATACTGTAAATGCTAAATCTTACTGGCCGAATGACTTCGGTTTATATAATATGGCTGGTAATGTTGCAGAATGGACATCTACTGCTTATGAAGATGATGCTAATGCATTTATCCATGATAAACAACCTGACTTCAGATATGATGCTAAAACAGATGATCCAAATGTTATGAAACGTAAGGTAATCAGAGGTGGCTCATGGAAAGATATCGCGTACTTCTTGCAATGTGGTACAAAATCTTATGAATACCAAGATTCAGCAAAATCTTACATTGGTTTCAGATGTTTATTGCCTTTCATGGGCAGATCAATGAATGATTTTGGCAATTAATCATACTATTCTAACTTATATTACGTTTAAAAGAAAATAGAAATATTTAACCAAATAATTTTTAAAACTAACCAAATAAAAAAAAACACATTATGGCAGCAAGTTATTTTAAAACCAAAGCAGGCAAAAGAGTTAAAAACTTACTTTTCGGTGTTGGTGCAGCAGTAGTAATTATTGGTGCGTGGGCAAAAATCTTACACATCGCAGATCCAAAAATTGCAGGTATTCCTTTTTATTCATATATGTTAACAATCGGTTTGTTAACAGAAGCAGTTATCTTCTTTATATCTGGTTTTATTCCGCCAGAGCCAGATTATTACTGGGAAAAAGTATATCCTGGTTTAGATATCTATGATGAAAATTGGGAAAAAAATTCAGAAAAATTTGGTCATGTTCCTTTAAACGCACCAGCTGGTGGCAATAGCCTTTCTGGTCAAATGGACAAAATGTTAGAAGCAGCAAAAATCGACCAAAGTTTAGTGACTAAGTTTGGCGATAACTTAAAAGGTTTCTCTGATCAAGTAAGCAAATTATCAAGCGTAGCTGATGCTTCTGTGTCTTCTAATGAATTTGCAGGTGCAGCTAAAGCAGCAGCAGCATCTTTAAATGGTGTTAAAGATTCTTTCTCTTCTGCAGCAGAAGGTATGAGCAAATTAGCAGCAGCTTCTGGCGATGCTTCTCAATATCATGCACAAGTTCAAAGCGCAACTAAAAACTTGGCAGCATTAAACGCTGTTTATGAAATGGAATTACAAGACACAAACACACACTTGAAAACAATGAATAAATTCATCGGTAATCTTTCTTCAGCTATGACAAGCTTAGAAGGTTCTATCGCTGATACAGAAAAATTCAAATCTCAAATGGGTGGCTTAGCAGGCAACTTAGAAAAATTAAATGGCATCTACGGAAACATGTTATCTGCTATGCGTTCATAATCACTTTTTTCTTAACTATTATTAATTAACTAAAAGAGTAAAAAAGTAAATTATGGCAATTCCTAAGGAGAACAGGCAGCAGATGATCAATATGATGTATCTGGTGCTTACAGCAATGTTAGCATTAAACGTTTCCGCGGAAATCTTAAATGCTTTTAAAACAATCAATAAGAGTTTAGAAAACTCTAAACTTACAGCGGATACTAATTTGAAAACTACATATAATGCGTTCGCAGCTAAAAAGGCAAAAGAACCATCTAACGTAGCTGTAGTTGCAAATGAAGAAAAAACTAGAAAAGCACAAGAAATCACGGATAAATTATTAGGTTATATCACTAAGTTAAAACAAGAAGTAGTAACTAGAGCTGGTGGTCCTGATAATGAAGATCCGAATGGTATCATGATGCGTAAAGATGATATGGACGTATCTACTGGCTTCTTAGTAGAAGGTACGAGTGGTAAAAATGGTGAAGGTTACAAATTAAAAACAGAAATTGATAACACCCTTAAAGAATTAGAGGGCTTAATCGAGCCAGCTGATCTGCAAATGGTAAAAGAAAGAATGTCTTTATCGACTGTACCAAACGAAAAAAATGCGGATTGGGTAAGAGAAGAATTCTATCAAATGCCGGCAATCGCTTCTTATTCTATGTTGACGAAATTAGAAAATGACGTTAAAAATACACAAGGTACTTTAGCTTCTTATTTCTTCAGCAAAATTGGTGCATCTCAAGAGTTAACGCAAGACCAGATCGTATTCGATAAGTTCTCTGCTCAAATCACTTCACCATCTGCATACATCTTGCAAGGAGAAACATTTGAAGCAAGCGTTTCTTTAGCGGCAACATCATCTAAAAGTGCTGGTACAGTTACTGTAAATGTAAACGGTCAAAACGTACCAGTTGACCAAACTACAGGTATTGCTAAGTATAAAGCATCACCAGGTGTAGGTGAGTATCCTTTACGGGGTTCCGTTTCTGTTAGAAACGAAAGAACTGGAGAGGTAAAATCTTATCCATTACCAGAATTCAAATATACTGTTGCAGCACCGTTTGCTACGGTTTCACCTACAAAAATGAACGTATTCTATATTGGCGTACCAAATCCAGTTCAAGTTTCTGCGGCTGGTGTTGCAAATTCTAAACTACAAGTTAGTATGTCTGCTGGTTCAATATCTGGTTCAGCCGGTAAATACGAAGCTCGCGTAACTACACAAGGAACTACAAATGTAACAGTTTCTGCTAATGGCAAAAGCTATGGTTCTTTTCCATTCCGTGTGAAGTTAATTCCAAATCCAATTGCAAAAGTTTCTGGCCAACCTGGCGGAAGAATCAATGCTGGTGTATGGAAAGCACAACAAGGTGTAGTTGCTGATTTAGAGAACTTTGACTTTGATGCTAAATTTGAAGTATTAAGTTTCAATATGTTCTATCAACCTAAATTACAAGATCCTGGTATAGCTTCTGCTACTGGTCCATATTTCAGCGCTGCGCAAAAAGCATTTATTGCTAAAGCAAAACCTGGTGATATCTTCTATATTGAAGAGATTAAAGTAAAAGGTCCAGATGGTTTGTCTCGTAAAATTCCAGGTGTAGCCTTTAAAATCGATTAATAAGAATTTAGTTATATGAAAATGCAAATGAAAAATATTGGATATGTGTTGCTAACAGCTTCGTTGTTAAACTTCACCTATTCTTTTGCGCAAGATGGAGACAGTACTGTCAATAGTTCGTCATCACAACCATCAACGACTGAAGATCCAAATGCTGGCTCAACAGTTCAGCCAATTTCTTTACCACCTGCTGCTGCAACAGCATCAACAGTAGATACCAATAACTTGAAAACTGAGGTGCAAAAATTGCCTTGGATGCAAGAGATTACAGGTAAAAGACAAGCGATGAGCTACGAACCAATTCGTGAAGCAGATGTATTTTGGTGGAAAAATGTTTGGCGCGTTATTGACCTAAGAGAAAAGATTAATTTGCATTTCAAATGGCCGAAAGCTCCTTTCATTCAGGTATTGTTAGATGCTGTTCAAGCGGGAAAATGCCAAGTGTATAGCGGTATGGATGATGATTTTTCTGCACCGATTGATCCAAAAGAAGCGTTAAGCGTTGCTGGTGGTGGTGTTGACTCAATCTATGTTACTGACCCAGGTACTGGTATTCAAACTTTGCAAGTTATCAATAAAGAAGTAAACTGGAATAACGTAAATAAATTACGCGTGAAAGAAGTTTGGTTCTTTAACAAACAAACTTCTACTATGGAAGTGCGTATCATGGGTGTTTGTCCATTATATGATAACTACGACCCAGCTACAGGAGATTTCCGTGGTGAGGTTCCCGTGTTTTGGGCTTATTTCCCAAGCTTACGTCAAACATTAGTAAATACAGAGGCATTCAACCCTTTTCCTAATGGTGTTCGCTTAAATTGGGATCAAGTATTTGCTGTTCGTTTGTTTGGTAGCTACATCTTTAAAGTAGATAATGTTCAAGATTTCCGTATTAAAGATTATAAATCAGGTATCGATGTCTTGTATGAATCTGAAGCTAAAAAACAAGAATTGTTTAATTTTGAACACGATTTGTGGGAATATTAATCAATACGATTTTATAAAAAAATGTCTCGCCATCGGCGAGACATTTTTTTAATTGTATGCTACAAAATCTTTTTTTATTTATGATAGTAATCAAATACTAGTTTTGCTTTTGCTTTCCCAATAGCTTTCTCCAATTCAATTTTTTCTGTTTGTTTTATTCTCTTTATCGAACCAAATATGCGCAATAACTCAGTTGCTGTAGCTTCTCCAATTCCTGCAATGGTCTGCAACTCCGTGCTAAGCGTATTTTTATCTCTTTTATTTCTATGAAATGTAATGCCAAATCGATGTGCTTCGTTTCGTATATGTTGCAATACTTTTAATGTATCCGATTTTTTATTGATATGCAACGGAATCGGATCATTCGGATAATAAATTTCTTCTAGGCGTTTGGCTATAGATATTACCTGTAACTCATCTTCTAATTGTAAATTCATAATGCTTTCCATAGCAGCACTTAATTGTCCTTTTCCACCATCGATGACTACTAAGTCAGGCAATGCTTCCTTCTCCAAAATCATTCTATGATATCGTCGATATACGACTTCTTTCATGGTGTCAAAATCATTTGCGCCGATTACCGTTTTTACATTAAAATGTCTGTAATCTTTTTTGCTTGGCTTTGCATTTTTAAAGACAACGCAAGCAGATACAGCATTTGTACCTTGGAAATTTGAATTGTCAAAACACTCAATATGTCTTGGAATTTTATTGAGTTTTAATTCATCTTTCATCAATGCCAACACACGTGTTGTGTTGTCTATCTTAGGTTTTTCTTTTCCTTTTTGAAGCTGGAAAATAGCATTGCGTTGAGCTAATTCTATTAATTTCTTTTTCTCGCCAATTTTTGGCACTAGAATTTGTATCTGTTCATTTTCATTTTCTAATTCGAAAGGCAATAAGATGTTTTCTTTTTCTTTCAGTTCGCTTAAGATGTCGTTTATTGCGAAGTTCAATAACTCTTCTTTTGTTTCATCTAATTTCTTTTGTAAGGTAATGGCTTTTGTTCGTATGATGCTGCCTTCATATACGCACAAATAATTGATGTATGCTTTTTGCGCATCTTCTGCAAATCCAAATATATGAAAATTTCCTAAACTTGGATTGACTACGGTTGATACGCTAATGTATTCTTTCAGTGAATGAAATTTTATTTTAATGAGTTCTGCTTTTTCAAATTCCATTTGTTCTGCGTAAGATTGCATCTGTTCTTTTAAAGTTTGCCGTACTTCATGCAATCTGCCTTTTACAATTTTGCGAATTTGTGCTATATTATTATCATAATTTTCTTTGCTTTGAAAACCAACACAGGGTGCTAAGCAATTGCCAATATGATACTCAAGACAGACTTTGAATTTTTTTGCTTTAATATTTTTTTCTGTCAGCGAAAGTGAGCAATTTCGTATTGGATATAATTTCTTTATCAGTTCTAAAATTGAACGCACTTGATTGACTGAGGTATATGGACCATAATACTCTGCACCATCTTGCTCATACTTTCTAGTAAAAAATATTCGTGGAAATGGCTCATTTAATATTTTGATATATGGGAATGATTTATCGTCTTTTAATAAGATATTATACTTTGGTTGATGTTCTTTGATGAGAGCATTTTCCAACAACAAGGCATCTTTTTCAGTAGGCACGATTGAGTATTCTATATTGTGAATTTTTTTGACCATTATTTGAATGCGAAAGGAATGGTCTTTATTCACGAAGTAGGATGAAACTCTACTTTTTAGATTTTTTGCTTTTCCAATGTATAATAAATTTCCATCAATATCATAATAACGATAAACACCTGGATTTTTAGGTAAGTTTTTAATGATAGTATGTAGTGTTTCAAAATTCGACATGCGATACAAATATAAGCGATGCTGATGATGTTTATATTAAAACTAAAAAGGTATATTTGAAAAGATATAACATGAAATCGCAAATAGAAGATAAATTCAGATGGTATGTGCTCATCGCAATGCTATATTTTATATATGTACTACTCATGCATAAATGGGGCCACCAAGGCGATATGACATTCTGGATGAATTGGTCAAAATATATATTTACGCATGGAATTACGCATATTTACGAGCTAGAAAATTGCAATTACTTGCCAGCATATTTATATGTATTATGGTTACATACGCACATTCAAGGAAATTTTCAAGACATTGGCGATAATCTATATACCATTAAATATTTCACCTTGCTTTTTGATTTTGGCGCAGCATACTTTGCTGTATATTTTGTACCAACGATGCGAGATAAAATATTTTATTCTTTCGTATTACTGTTGAATGCCGCATTTATTTATAATACTGCATTTTGGGGACAAGTAGATGCTATATATACCTGCTTTGGTTTTGTTGCTTTAATTATGG
>WBZL01000198.1_pt1 | contig 52107 bp, 53 predicted proteins | sample 5204291 | NCBI WGS metagenome assembly WBZL01 (sample SAMN12344345, study PRJNA552823) | activated sludge metagenome | biome: Activated sludge suspended growth; feature: Nitrification reactor; material: Wastewater; isolation source: activated sludge from nitrification reactor of wastewater... | reverse complement strand
GCGATGAAGGGCTGGAAGGTGGCGGCAAGCCCCACCACGTTGGTCCGCATGACGCGGCCGAAGACCTCGATGTCCTCGGCGTGCTCGGTGAGGGTGCCGACGGACACGCCGGCATTGGCGATGACGATGTCGGGGGTGCCGAAGCGCGCCATGAAGTCGCGCGCCGCTTCCTGCATGGCTTTCGCGTCGGCGACATCGGCGGGATAGAGGGCGGGCTGGCCGGGCAGGCCGCGCGCCACTTCGGCCAGCGCTTCCTGGCGGCGCGCCACCAGGCCAAGCTGCGCGCCCCGCCCCGCATAGTGCGCGGCAAGCGCCGCGCCGATGCCGGAGGAGGCGCCGGTGATGAAAACCTTGAGGGGAGGCGGCACGGGTGTCATGTGGGAGCGGGTCCACGCCGCGATTTCGGCCGCATCGCGGCGTGGACGCCGCTCCCACAACCAGAGGGTGGGCGGCTTACTTCTTCCCGCTGCGCTCGGCGCGCGCCTTGACGATGAGCTCGTCGAGCGCCTTCATGAGCGCTTCGGGGCTGCCGGTCATGCCCACCGAGGTCATGTACTTGCCGTCCACGACCAGCGTGGGCACGCCGGTGACGCCGTAGGCCTGGGTCTGCTGGACGGCGCGCTTGGTCTTGCCCTGCACCGAGAAGGAGTTCCAGGCTTCGGTGAACTTGCGGCGGTCGACGCCCTTCTTCGCCATCCACTCGAGCTGGATCTTCTCGTCGTTGAAATTCACGCGGTCGATGTGGATGGCGTCGAACACCTCGCCGTGCAGCCGGCCCAGCAGGTCCAGCGCCTCCAGCGTGTAATAGGTGCGCGCGTTGGGCAGCCAGCGCTCGGTCGGCACGGCCGGAATGTGGCGGAATTCCACGTCCTTGGGCAGGGCGGCCACCCACTTCTTGAGGAAGGGCTCGAGGTCGAAGCAGTGCGAGCAGCCGTACCAGAAGAATTCGATCACCTCGATCTTGGCGCCGGTCTCCACCGCCTGGGGCGTGGGGAGCGGCTTGTATTCGCGCCCGGCCTTGAGTTCGGCGGCGGCGCCGCCGGCCAGCAGGGTGAAGGAAAGTCCAAGCAGGCCCAGCCATTTCTTGATTTTCATGTTCGCTCCTAAAAGTCGGACAGGGTCAGTCACTGCGAGACGGTGTCCTTGCCGTCCTTCACTCTGACAACGCTGGCCTGGATTCCGTTCTGCGCCAGCAGCGTGCGCGTCTTGGCCATATCGTCGGGATTGGCGTAGGGGCCGATGCGCACGCGGTGCATGACGCCTTTCTCGGGCAGGGTCACCTGCTGCACGCTGGCCTCCACCCCCATCAACGCAAGGCGAGCCTTGAGGTTGTCCGCGTCGGCCGGTTTCTGGAAGGCGCCGGCCTGGAGAAAGAGCGCATCGGCGGCCGGCGGCGGCGTGGCGGCGGCCGGTTTGGAGGCCGTCTGGGGCACGGCCGCATCGGTGCCGGGCAAGATCTTGTAGAACTCGAAGCGCGGCTTGTCCTCCACCTTGTCGCCGGGCTTGCCCGGCAGGGGCAGCGGCGCGGCGGCGGCCGGCCTGGCGGGCTCCGTCTTCGCCTCGCCTTTGTCCGACCTATCAACGAAGGGCAGCGGCGTCTTGTTGAGGTACCAAACGACGCCGGCGGCGATGACGACGCCGACGACCAGGCCGATGAAGAGGCCGAGAATGGTGCCGCCGCCCTGGCGACCTTTGCGCGAATGAATATGCATAGGTTCCTTCACATGGATTCCGGCGCGCCGACGCCGATGATGGCCAGGCCGTTGCGCAGCGCCTGGCGCACCGCCAGACAGAGGGCCAGGCGCGCATTGCGCAGCGCCTCGTCGTCGACGAGGAAGCGCTCGGCATTATAGTAACTGTGGAATTCGCCGGCCAAATCCTTCAGATAGAAGGCGATGAGGTGCGGCGCATGTTCCTGCGCGGCATTCTCCACGGCTTCGGGAAACGCCGCCAGCCGCGCGCATAGCGCCAGTTCGCGCTCGTTGCCCAGCGGCGCCAGCTCGGCGCACCCCGAGAGTGCTTCTTCAGGGTGGCTTCGCCCACCCTTCAGGGCGTCGGCCAGCATCGCTTCTTCGCCGCCCCACTGCGCCAGCACGGAGCAGACGCGGGCGTGGGCGTACTGGATGTAATACACCGGGTTCTCGTTGCTCTGCGACTTGGCCAGGTCGAGGTCGAAGTCGAGGTGCTGGTCGGACTTGCGCAGCACATAGAAGAAGCGGCAGGCGTCGTTGCCGACCTCCTTGCGCAGCTCGCGCAGGGTGACGAACTCGCCCGAGCGCGTGCTCATGGAGGTCTTCTGGCCGTCGCGGTAGAGCACGGCGAACTGCACCAGCGCCACCTCCAGGCGGCTCTCGTCGAGGCCGAGCGCCTGGAGGGCGCCCTTCACGCGCGGGATGTAGCCGTGGTGGTCGGCGCCCCAGATGTCGATGATGCGCTCGAAGCCGCGCTCGTACTTGTTGAGGTGGTAGGCGATGTCGGAGGCGAAGTAGGTGAACAGGCCATTCTCGCGCTGCACGACGCGGTCCTTCTCGTCGCCGAACTCGGTGGAGCGGAACCACTTGGCGCCGTCCTGCAGGTAGATGTGGCCGCGCGCCTCGAGCAGCGCCACGGCCTTGTCCACCAGGCCGGTGTCGAACAGCGAGCGCTCGGAGAACCAGTTGTCGAAATGCACGCCGAACTCGGCGAGGTCGTCGCGGCTGTCGCCGAGCTGCTCGGTCAGCGCGTAATTGTGCACGTAGGCGTAGTCGTCGCCGAGCAGGCGCTTGGCGTTGGCGATGAGGGCGTCGAGGTGCGCCTCGGCATCCGTCTCCGCATCGGGCGCGCCTTCCGTCACGTGGGCGGCGTCGCGCCGGTAGCGCGTGCCGTGCGCCTTGTGGATGGCGCGGCCCATGTCGCGCACGTAGTCGCCCTGATAGGCGTTCTTCGGGAAGGGGATCGTCGCGCCGAACAATTCGAGGTAGCGCAGCCAGGTCGACAGCGCCAGGATGTCCATCTGCCGTCCGGCGTCGTTCACATAGAACTCGCGCACCACCTTGTAGCCGGCGAAATCGAGCAGGGTGGCGAGGCTGGCGCCATAGGCGGCGCCGCGGCCGTGGCCGACATGCAGGGGGCCGGTCGGGTTGGCCGAGACGAACTCGACCTGCACCTTCGCGCCGCCGCCCAATTCGCTGCGGCCGAAATCGGCGCCCTGCGCGATCACCTCGCGCACCACCTGCAGCTTGGCGGCGGGGGCGAGGGTGAAGTTGATGAAGCCGGCGCCGGCCACCTCGGCCTTGGCGACGAGCGGCGATTTCGGCAGCTCGGCGAGCAGGCGGCCGGCGATGTCGCGCGGATTGAGCTTGAGCGGCTTGGCCAACTGCAGGGCCAGATTGCTGGCGAAATCGCCGTGCGAGGCCTGCTTGGGGCGCTCGAGCAGGATGGCGGCGTCGCGACTGCCCGGCGCAACGCTCTCCAGCGCCGCGCGCAGCAAGGCCGTCAGTTCGGATCGGATGTCTGCTGCCATAGATGACCGAAGGAATAACCCGTGGGATGAATCCATGAAAGCGGGAATTATACCCGTCAGGCCTGGCGAGCCCGCGCGACGCCCGGCCAATTATGGTTAAAATCAGCGCTTTCCTTCACGCGCACCCACCTTGCGACTTTTCCGCCTGATCCGAATCGTCGTCGTCGGCATCCGCTTCGGCCTCGACCAGATGATCCTCGACCACGTGCAGACCGAGTGGCTGGCGCGCGTCCTGCGCTTCGGTTTTTTCTGGCGCGACCTGTCCGCGCCGCGCGCCGAGCGGCTGCGCCTGGCGCTGGAGGCGCTGGGGCCGATCTTCGTCAAGTTCGGCCAGGTGTTGTCCACGCGGCGCGACCTGCTGCCGGTCGACATCGCCGACGAGCTGGCGAAACTGCAGGACCGCGTGCCGCCCTTTGCCTCGGCGCAGGCGGTGGCCGCGCTGGAGCGCGCCTTCGGCAAGCCGGTGGATCAGGTGTTCGAATCCTTCTCGCCGGAACCGGTGGCCAGCGCCTCGGTGGCGCAGGTGCACTTCGCCATCCTGCCCGGCGGCAAGGAGGTGGCGGTGAAGATCCTGCGCCCGGACATCGAGCGCGTCATCGCCCACGACGTCGCCCTTCTGGAGGCGGCGGCGGGGCTGATCGAGGCGCTGTGGCCGGACGGGCGGCGCTTGAAGCCGCGCGAGGTGGTGGCGGAATTCGAGAAGCACCTCGGCGACGAACTCGACTTGATGCGCGAGGCGGCCAACTGCTCGCAGCTGCGGCGCAACTTCCTGCATTCGCCGCTGCTCGCCGTGCCGGAGGTGTACTGGGACTGGTGCTCGTCCTCGGTGATGGTGATGGAGCGCATGCACGGCACGCCGGTCGGCCAGATCGAGCGCCTGCGCGCCGAGGGCGTCGACCTGAAGGCGCTGTCGCGCGCCGGCGTCGAGATCTTCTTCACGCAGGTATTCCGCGACGCCTTCTTCCACGCCGACATGCATCCGGGCAACATCCTGGTGACGCCGGCCGGGCAGTACGTCGCCCTCGACTTCGGCATCATGGGCACCCTCACCGACGTCGACAAGAACTACCTGGCGCAGAATTTCCTCGGCTTCTTCCGCCGCGACTACAAGGCGGTGGCGCAGGCGCACATCGATGCCGGCTGGGTGCCGGCCGACACGCGCATCGACGAATTCGAGACGGCCATCCGCGCCGTGTGCGAGCCGGTGTTCGACCGGCCGCTGAAGGACATTTCCTTCGGCAAGACCCTGCTGCGCCTGTTCCAGACCGGGCGCCGCTTCAATGTCGAGATCCAGCCGCAGCTGGTCATGCTGCAGAAGACCCTGCTCAACATCGAGGGCCTCGGCCGCCAGCTCGACCCCGACCTCGATCTGTGGACGACCGCCAAGCCCTTCCTCGAGCGTTGGATGCAGGAGCGCATCGGCCTGCGCGGCCTGGTCGCCAACCTGCAGCGCGAGGCGCCGCAGTGGGCCCTGCTGCTGCCGCAGCTGCCGCGCCTGCTGCATGAAGCCCTCTCCGACGCGCCGCTGCGCGCCCTGCAAAAGGAAGTCGGGCGCCTGCAGGCCGAGCAGCAGCGCCAGACCGGGCTGCTATGGACGGCGGCGGCGCTGCTCGGCGCCATTCTCGTCGTGCAGCTCGTTTCGCTATAATCCGCGCCGTCCACGGAACCCCGACGGAACATCCGCCATGATGATCACCTTCGTCGCCCTCTACCTGATCGTCTCGATCGCCATCGGCCTGATCGCCGCCATGCGCGTGCACAATGCGCGGGACTACATCTCCGCCGGGCGCAACCTGCCGCTGTACATCGTCACCGCCATGGTTTTCGCGACCTGGTTCGGTGCGGAAACGGTGCTCGGCATCTCGGCGACCTTCCTCAAGGAGGGCATGCGCGGACTGGTGTCGGATCCGATCGGCGCCTCGCTCTGCCTGATCCTCTTCGGCCTGCTGTTCGCCCGCCCCCTGTACCGTCTCAACCTGCTGACCATCGGCGATTACTATCGACTGCGCTACGGCCGCCTGGTCGAGCTCGTCACCTCGGTGTGCATCGTGATTTCCTACCTGGGCTGGGTCTCGGCGCAGATCACCGCCCTCGGCCTGGTCTTCAACCTGCTGTCCCACGACGCCATTTCCACCACCGCCGGCATGCTCATCGGCGCCGCCGTGGTGCTGACCTACACGATCTTCGGCGGCATGTGGTCGGTGGCGATCACGACCTTCATCCAGATGATCGTCATCGTCCTCGGCCTGTTCTACATCATGGCCAGCGCCAGCGAACTGGCCGGCGGCTTCGGCACGCTGGTGCAGCACGCGGCCGACGCCGGCAAGTTCGCCGTGCTGCCGGAAGCCAACTGGGTCGGCATCGTCGGCTTCATCGCCGCGCTCATCACCATGGGCTTCGGCTCGATCCCGCAGCAGGACGTCTTCCAGCGCGCCAACACCTCGAGAAGCGAGGGTATCGCGGTGTGGGGATCCGTGCTCGGCGGCCTCGCCTATTTTGTCTTCGCCTTCGTCCCGCTCATGCTGGCCTATTCGGCGACGCTGATCGACCCGGCCGCCGTCGAGAGCCTGATCGATGCCGATCCGCAGCACATCCTTCCCCGCCTCATCCTCGATCACATGTCACCGCTGGCGCAGGTGGTGTTCTTCGGCGCCCTGCTCTCGGTCATCATGAGCACGGCCAGCGGCACGCTGCTGGCGCCGTCGGTGATCTTTTCCGAGAACATCCTGCGCAGGATGATGCGCGACGTCAGCGACGACCAGCTGCTGCGCATGACGCGCTTCGTCGTGTTCGGCTTCACCGTGCTGGTGACGGCCTACGCCCTCACGACGGACGAGAGCATCCACAAGATGGTGGAGAACGCCTACAAGATCACCCTGGTCGCCGCCTTCGTCCCGCTGGCGGCCGGCCTCTACTGGCGCCGTGCCAGCAATCAGGGTGCGATTCTCGCCGCGCTGGCCGGATTGAGCGTGTGGATCGGCTGCGAGATCCTCGCGCCCGAAAGCGACGTTCCGCCCCAGTTCGCCGGCTTCCTGGCCAGTCTGGCCGGCATGCTGGCCGGATCGCTGCTGCCACAGTGGATCAGCCCCGGCGGCGGCGCAGCACACGCGCCTGCGGACGCATCGCACGGCCGGGACTGAAGAACGGGCGCGCGCTCCGGCCCGCCGATGCTGTTCAGCCGCACGCGCTTCAAGACCGTCGTATTCGCCCTGCTCGGGGCGAACCTCGTCCTCTTCCATTTCTTCGGTACCGCCACGCAGACCCTGGATACGGCGGCCTGGCTGGTGCTGCTGGTGCTGTTCGAACTCGAAACCGCCGGTCGCGTCCGGCTCGATGGCTGGCGCCAGCCGGCGCTGCGCGCTGCGCGCCTGGTCGCCGGCGCCGCGGTACTGGCGGCGGCGGTCGTCTATGTGCTGGAAACCGCCTGGCTGGACACGCTGAATGCCTGGCTGTGGCTGGCGGTGGTCGTTCTGCTCGAGGCGGAAGTCCGCTTTCCGCAGCTTGTCCGGCATCGCCGCGCGGCCTTCGTGGTGGCCACGGGCTTCGTCTATGGCGCCCTCCTGCTCCTGGTTGCCGTGTGGGCCTGGCGGGGAGACTGGCTCGATGCCTGGGACGCGCTGCTCTGGCTGGTCGCCTTTTTCGCCATCGAGATGGAGGTGCTGGACGGCGCCGGACGCGAACGGAACGGCTATCCTGTGCACCCATGAGGCACACTGATTCGCCGCTGGCGCGCTATCTCGCCGTCGCCTATGCGCTGCTGATCGCCTACGCCAGCCTGCATCCTTTCACCGGCTGGCGGGACACCGGCGCGCCGCCGTTCGCCTTCCTCGCGGCCGCCTGGCCGCGCTACTACACCGGCTTCGATCTGGCCGCCAACATTCTCGCCTACGTGCCGCTCGGCTTCCTGATGGTGCCGGCCCTGCAATCTCGGCTGGGCATCGCGGCGGCGGCCCTGCTTGCCGCGCTGGCCGGCGGCGGCCTCAGCCTGGCCGTCGAAACCCTGCAGAACTACCTGCCCAGCCGCGTGCCCTCGAACATCGACCTGGCCTGCAACCTGATCGGCGCGATGATCGGCGCGGCGGCGGGCATGAACTGGGGCCGCGCGCTCATCGACGGCGGGCGCCTGCACCGGCTGCGCACGCGGCTCGTCGTCGGCGGACAGGCGGCGGATTTCGGCCTGGTGCTGCTCGGCCTGTGGCTGCTCGCCCAGCTCAACCCGGAGTTGCTGCTGTTCGGCACGGGCGACCTGCGCGCGCTGCTCGAACTGCCGCCGCTGCCCTATTCGGCACGGCGCTTCTTCGTCATCGAGGCCGGCGTGGCCGCGGCCGGCACGCTGGCTGCCGGGCTCATCGTCTGGTCGCTGCTGCGCCGGCAGCAACGCGGCCTGCTGGTGGCCCTGCTGCTGCCAGCCCTGCTCGTCAAGGCTTTCGCCAGCGCACTGCTGGTGAATGCCACGCAATTCGCGCACTGGATCACGCCAGGCAACGCGACGGGACTCGCCGCAGGCGTGATCGCGCTGCTGGCGGCGACCCAACTGCCGCCGCTGGCGCAGCGCATGCTGGCGGCGCTGGCCCTGCTGTTCGCCACGGCTTTGGTGAACCTGGCGCCGGAGAATCCGTATATCGCCGCCTCGCTGGCCGTCTGGCAACAGGGGCACTTCCTCAACTTCAACGGGCTCACCAAGCTGGTCTCCAGCCTGTGGCCCTTCGCCGCGCTGCCGTTCCTGATGCTGCCGCGGCCGAGACAGGAGGAACACGCATGATCGAAGGTCTGTGGGAGCGGCGTCCACGCCGCGATATCAGCGGCGGCAATCGCGGTGTGGACGCCGCTCCCACATGGACGGGATTCCAGCCGTGAGCGCCGATCCCCTCATCGAATTGCGCGACCGCCTGCGCGACTTCACGCGCGAGCGGGAGTGGGACCGCTACCACACGCCGAAGAACCTGGCGATGGCGCTGATTGTCGAGGCGGCCGAGCTGGCCGAGCACTTCCAGTGGCTGACCGCGGAGGAAAGTCAGTCGCTGCAGGACGGCGAGAAGAAAGAGAAAATCCGTGACGAGCTGGCCGACGTGCTGATATATCTTGTGGAGCTGGCCGACGCGCTGGACGTCGACCTCGCCGCCGCGGCGCGCGCCAAGATCGCGAAGAATGCGCTGAAGTACCCTGTGGAAAAGGCGCGCGGCAATGCCAAGAAATACGACGAACTATGACCGAAGGAAATCCCGAGGGATAATTGCCCGATCAACGGAGAGTCCGACATGAGCCACTTCAAGCACCACGTCTTCTTCTGCACCAACCAGCGCGCCCCGGGCGAGGCGTGCTGCAACAACCACGGCGCCCAGGCCATGCGCGACTACTGCAAGGGAAAGGTCAAGGCGATGGGCGATCGAATCGCGGGCAAGGTGCGGGTCAACAGCGCCGGCTGCCTCGACCGTTGCGAAAAGGGGCCGGTGATCGTCGTCTATCCCGAGGCCGTCTGGTACACCTACGTCGACCAGGAGGACATCGACGAGATCGTCGATTCGCACCTTGCCCGGGGCAAGGTCGTCGAGCGCTTGAAGATCGACTGATGTCCCGCCATGAGCGTGTCCAGCTCGAGGGGCCGGCGGGCGCGGTCGAAGTGTTCGTCGAGCCGCGCGACCAGGCCACCGGCATCGCACTGATCGCCCATCCCCATCCCCTCTATGGCGGCACGGCCGACAACAAGGTGGTGACCACGCTGGCGAAGGCCTTCCGCGAACTGGGCTGCGCCACGCTGCGGCCGAACTTTCGCGGCGTCGGCGGCTCGGCGGGCGAACACGACCACGGCATCGCCGAGACCGACGACCTCCTCGCGGTGCATGCCTACGCCCGCGAGCGCTTCGGCCGCGACCTGCCCTTCTATCTCGGCGGCTTCTCCTTCGGCGCCTATGTGGTCACCCGTCTGGCCAGACGCCTCACCGAAGCCGGTGATCCGGCGCGGCGCCTGGTGCTGGTCGGCACCGCCGCCGGTTTCGTCGAAGGCGCGCGCAGCTACGTCACCGAGGCCGTTGAGGCCGACACCATCGTGATCCACGGCGCGCAGGACGAGACCGTGCCGCTGGCCAACGTGCTGGCCTGGGCCGAGCCGCTCGACCTGGCGGTCAGCGTCGTGCCCGGCGCCGACCACTTCTTCCACCGCAAGCTGCACCTCATCCGCGGCATCATCGAGGGTCAATGGAAACCTTAGGAGCCGGGGTGCTGCGCGTCGGCGGGCTGCGCAAGTCCTACGACGGCGTCGCCGTGCTGCGGGGGCTGACTTTCGACTTGCGGCCCGGCGAATGCTACGGACTGCTCGGCCCGAACGGCGCCGGCAAGACGACGACCCTGCGCTGCGCCCTCGGCCTGACCACGCCGGACGCCGGCGAGATCCACCTGTCCGGCCTGCCGGTGCCCGGCCGCGCGCGCGAGGCGCGCATGCGCGTCGGCATCGTGCCGCAGATGGACAACCTCGATCCGGATTTCACGGCGGCGGAAAACCTGCTGGTGTATGGCCGCTACTTCGGCCTTTCCGAGCGCGAAGTGCGCGCGCACATTCCGCGCCTGCTCGACTTCGCCGAACTGGGCGGCCGCGCCAACGCGAAGATCAGCACGCTGTCGGGCGGCATGAAACGGCGCCTCACCCTGGCGCGCGCGCTGGTGAACGACCCCGACCTGCTGATCCTCGACGAGCCGACCACCGGCCTCGACCCGCAGGCGCGCCACCTCATCTGGGAGCGCCTCAAGCAGCTCCTGCAGCAGGGCAAGACGGTGCTGCTGACGACGCACTTCATGGACGAGGCCGAGCGCCTCTGCCACCGCCTCGCCATCATGGACGGCGGCCGCTTCATCGCCGAGGGCAGCCCGCGCGAACTGATCGCCGCGCACATCGAGCCGGAGGTGGTGGAGGTCTATGGCGAGCCGGGGGAAGTGAACGCGGCAACGTGGGCGGCGGCCGAAGCGGCGCAGTTCGCCACACGGGTGGAAGTCACCGGCGAAACGGCCTTCTGCTATCTCACCGAAGCGCGCCCGCTGCTGCGCCACCTCGCAAGCCAGCGTGGCCTGCGCTATCTGCACCGCCCGGCGAACCTGGAGGATGTTTTTCTGAAGCTGACGGGACGCGACCTGCGAGATTGAAATAGCGCCAGACTTAAACCTTACCCCATAGGGAAGCAAGCGTTGCCGTCGCCATAAGGCCGGGCCTGCTCTTCAATCTCGAAATAGATTCTATTTTCCGGTGTTGTTGTATTTTATCGTATGATAAATGCATTCAAATTGCAGGGTAGCTTTGAATCTTGTCGGAAACCATATGAAACTCTGGCGCGGTCAACCTGACAACTGGAAACCTGGGCCCCTGCCGCGCAAATGGCGTATTGCTGGCTTAGTCGCAATCACTATATGGTGTAGCTACAACGCATATCATGCTTTGTCTGCAACACTCGATGTCTGTTCTTACTCAAGTGTTTTTTCATGCCGGCTTGCCTCTTTTTTCGCAAGCCTTCTTCCAATATCAAGAAATACTGCGCTGGCCGATGTCTATATCGCCTTGTGCCTAGTAGCATGGGTATACGAAATCACCGTACTCAAGAACAAACCCTGACTGTGACGTAGCCGTTCCCCATCCCGTCTGGTATTGAGCATAAACGCTGATATATTTGGGCTATGGTCGGAGCAGGCTGCCATTGAGCCTCCATCAACAATACCTACTCAGGAAAAGTCAGCCGCCGTGGCACGGCGACTCGAAGTGCGCAGCACCATTACAGCTTCACGCACCTACCTGCACTTGCTCACGCCCCGCTCCTTATGGCACTCTTTTGCCATTCAGATGCTGCATCAGGAGGAAATGATGTCCACCACCATTGAAGAACTTGAAGCCGAAGCGCTTGGCTTGCCTACTGTGCAGCGCGCCCGCCTCGTTGAAAAACTGATCGCGAGTCTCGATGTCGAACCCGGCGTCGAAAACGCCTGGGCCGAGGAAGTCGAAAGGCGTCACGCCGAGATTGAGAGTGGAGCGGTCTCCCTGCTGCCGGGCGCCGAAACACTCGCCCGTCTCAAAGCGGATTTTCAATGAAGTTTTTGCTGCACCCCGAGGCGGAAGCGGACCTTCGGGATGCAGCCGGGTACTACAGAGAACGGGGCGGCATTGCGCTTTCGCAGGCACTCTTGACGGAATTCGAGCGTTCAGTCGGTCTGCTGGTGCAACACCCACTTCTGGGAGCGCTCTGGGTTCTGGGAAAGCGGCGATTGGTCATGAAACACTTTCCCTTTTCCGTGATCTATACGGTCGCTTCCGAAGAAATACGCATCCTGGCGATTGCCCACCATAGCCGCCGTCCCGGCTATTGGCGGAAACGCAAGTAGCGGCCGCAAACCTGCTGCAATTGACCTGGATTGGCAGAGCCGCCAGTCCGCCACCTCTCTGCCTCACCCTGGATCATGATGCGCGACTTCCGCCCCCCCGCCCTCAGCCTGCGCTTCATCCCGGTGTGGCGGCGCAACTTCCTCGTCTGGCGCAAGCTGGCTATCCCGTCCATCCTCGGCAACCTGGCCGATCCGATGGTCTACATGCTCGGCCTGGGCTACGGCATCGGCACGCTGCTGCCGGAAGTGGGCGGCGTGCCCTACATCGCCTTCCTCGCCGCCGGCGCGGTGTGCTTCTCGACCATGAACAGCGCCACCTTCGAGACGCTCTACTCGGCCTTCTCGCGCATGCAGGTGCAGCGCACCTGGGAGGCCATCCTCAACGCCCCGGTGTCGCTCGATGACCTGCTGCTGGGCGAATTGATGTGGGCGGCGAGCAAGGCCTGCCTCTCGGGCGTGGCCATCCTGGCGGTGGCCGCCGCGCTCGGCCTGGTGCACTCGCCGCTGGCGCTGTGGGCACTGCCGCTGATCTTCCTCGCGGGCCTGAGCTTCGCCGCGCTCGGCCTGGTCATGACGGCGCTGGCGCCGAGCTTCGATTTCTTCATGTACTACTTCACGCTGTTCGTCACGCCGATGACGCTGCTCTCGGGCGTGTTCTTCCCGGTCGAGCAGCTGCCCGCCGCCTTCCAGGCGTTGTCGTCGCTGCTGCCGCTGTCGCACGCGGTGAAGCTGACGCGGCCCCTTTTCTTCGGCGAGGTGCCGGCGCAGGCATGGCTGCACGTCGCCGTGCTGGCCGGCTATGCCTTCGCCGCCTTCTGGCTGGCGCTCGGCCTGGCACGGCGGCGGCTTCTGAGATAGGTTCGGGTAAAATCCGCGCCGATGGACACCCTTCTCGTCATCACCACTCTGCCAGACGCGGAGACCGCGCGGGTCCTCGCCGCGAAGCTCGTCGAGCAGCGCGTCGCCGCCTGCGTAAACATCCTCGCACCCTGCCATTCGGTGTTCCGCTGGGAGGGCAAGGTCGAGGATGCCGAGGAGGTGCCGCTGCTGATCAAGACCAGCGCGGCGCGCTACGCGGCGCTGGAGGAGGCGATCCGCGCCTACCATCCCTACGAACTTCCGGAGATCGTCGCTGTCCGTATCGACAGGGGATTGCCCGACTACCTGCTGTGGGTGGCGGCCTCGACCGCCGCCCAATAAACAAACCAGCCATGATCCGCCGCCTGTTCCTGCTGCTCGCCCTGGGCCTGTCCTGCCTGCCGCTTTCCGCCTCCGCCGCGGAGGAGTTGCTGGAAGTGGACAAGGCCTTTCGCCTCTCCGCCCGCGCCCTCGACGCCGGCACGCTGGAGGTGCGCTACGACATCGCGAACGGCTATTACATGTACCGCGACAAGTTCCGCTTCGCGCTGGAGCCGGCCGGCGTGCAGGCCGGCACGCCGCAGATGCCGGCGGGCAAGGTCAAGAAGGACGAGTTCTTCGGCGACGTCGAGACCTACCGCAAACAGGTCGTCATCCGCCTGCCCTTCAGCGCGCCCGCCGGGCTCGATGCCGTCACGCTGAAGGCGACTTCGCAGGGCTGCGCCGACATCGGCGTGTGCTATCCGCCCAACACGCAGGCGCTGCAGGTGCAACTGGCTGCGATGAGCGTCGCGCCAGGCATGTCGATCGGGGCGCCCGTCGAAACTGCGCCCGCCGCCCAGGAGGACGAGTCCTCGCAACTGGCCGGCCTGCTGAAGAACGCCGGTTTCTGGCTCATCCTCACCACCTTCTTCGGCGCCGGCATCCTGCTGGCGCTGACGCCCTGCGTGTTCCCCATGTACCCGATCCTGTCGGGCATCATCGTCGGCCACGGCCACCACATCACGAAGCGCCGTGCCTTCGTGCTCTCGATGGCCTACGTGCTGGGCATGGCCGCGACCTACGCCGCCGCCGGCGTCGCCGCCGGCCTGTCCGGCTCGATGCTCTCGGCGGCGCTGCAGAACGTGTGGGTGCTGGGCGGTTTCACCCTGGTGTTCGTCATCCTTTCGCTGTCGATGTTCGGCTTCTACGAACTGCAGCTACCCACCTTCCTGCAAAGCAAGCTGACGGAGGAGTCCGGCCGCGTCAAAGGCGGCTCGCTGCACGGCGTGGCCGCCATGGGCGCACTCTCGGCCCTCATCGTCGGTCCCTGCGTGGCGGCGCCGCTGGCCGGCGCCCTGCTCTACATCGCGCAGACGCGCGACGCCCTGCTCGGCGGCGCGGCACTCTTCGCCATGGCCCTCGGCAAAGGCGTGCCGCTGGTCATCGTCGGCGTATCGACGCGCTCGCTGCTGCCGCACACCGGGCCGTGGATGGAATCGGTGAAGAAGTTCTTCGGCGTGATGCTGCTCGGATTGGCCATCTGGCTGGTCTCGCCGGTGATTCCGGCCTGGGCGCACCTGCTCGCCTGGGGCGCGCTGGCCATCGGCACGGCGATGTTCCTGCGCGCCATCGACCCGCTGCCGCCGCATGCCCACGGCTGGGCGCGCTTCTGGAAGGGCGTCGGCATGGTGCTGCTGCTCACCGGCGCCTCGCTGGTGATCGGCGCGCTGGGCGGCAGCCGCGATCCGCTGCAGCCCTTCGGCTTCCTGCGCGGCGCGGCCGCGACACAGGCCGAGCATGTCGCCTTCGAGCGCGTGAAGACGCCGGCGGAACTGGACGCGCGCCTGAAAGACGCGAACCGGCCGGTGATGCTGGATTTCTACGCCGACTGGTGCGTCTCCTGCAAGGAAATGGAGAAATACACCTTCTCGGATGCGCGCGTGGCGGCGAAGATGCGCCAGATGATCCTGCTGCAGGTGGATGTCACCGCCAACACGGACGAGGACAAGGCGCTGCTCAAGCGCTTCAGCCTGTTCGGCCCGCCCGGCATCATCTTCTTCGATCGTCAGGGGCAGGAGCGCCAGGGCCTGCGCGTCGTCGGCTACCAGCCGGCGGAGGATTTCCTCCGGGTGCTGAATACCGCGCTGGGCAGTTGATGGCCCTCAAACACCGGGGGGCGGATCGCGGGTAAAATCCGTTTCCCCTAATATTTCCGCAACGCACCCCGTGTTCTCTGGAATCGTCGCCGCCACCGGCAGGATCGCCAATCTGCAACCCCTGGAAAAAGGCTTGCGCCTGACCGTCGAGGCGCCCGGCCTCGACCTCTCCGATGTCGCCGTCGGCGACTCGATCGCGCATGAAGGCGTCTGCCTGACCGTCATCGAGAAGGCCGGCACGTCCTACAAGGTGGATGTCTCGCGCGAGACGCTGGACTGCACCGTCGGCCTGGATGCGCCCGGCGAAGTGAACCTCGAAAAGGCGCTGCGCCTGGCCGACCGCCTCGGCGGGCACCTGGTGACGGGACATGTCGACGGCGTCGGCGAGGTGCTGAAGTTCGAGCCGATCGGCGAAAGCCACGATCTGGTCATCCGCGCACCGAAGCCGCTGGCGAAATACATCGCGCGCAAGGGTTCGATCACGGTCAATGGCGTCAGCCTGACGGTCAACCGCGTCGAGGCGACTGACTTTTCGATCAACCTGATTCCGCACACGGTGGCAGTCACCACGCTCAGGCAACTGAAGCCCGGCAGCCGGGTCAATCTCGAAATCGACCTCGTCGCCCGCTACATTGAGCGCATGATGAGCGCTGAGGTACAAGCATGACCGCCCTTTCCCCCATTCAGGACATCATCGCCGACATCCGCGCCGGCCGCATGGTCGTGCTGGTCGACGAGGAGGATCGCGAGAACGAGGGCGACCTCGTCCTCGCCGCCGAACACGTCACGCCGGAGGCGATCAACTTCATGGCCAAGCACGGTCGCGGCCTGATCTGCCTGACGCTGACCGAGGCGCGCTGCCGCCAGCTCAACCTGCCGCTGATGGTGCGCGACAACCGCTCGCCGCACGGCACGGCTTTCACGCTGTCGATCGAGGCGGCCGAGGGCGTCACCACCGGCATCTCGGCGCAGGACCGCTCGCGCACGGTGCAGGCGGCAGCGGCGAAGAACGCGCGGCCCGCCGACATCGTCCAGCCGGGCCACATCTTTCCGCTGATGGCGCAGAACGGCGGCGTGCTGGTGCGCGCCGGCCACACCGAGGCGGGCTGCGACCTGGCCCAGCTGGCGGGCTGCGAGCCGGCAGCGGTGATCTGCGAGATCCTCAAGGACGACGGCACCATGGCGCGGCTGCCAGACCTGGTCGAGTTCGCCAAAGGGCACGGCCTGAAGATCGGCGCCATCGCCGACCTGATCCACTATCGCAACGAGACCGAGACCCTGGTCGAGCGCGTCGCCGACAAGGAAGTGGTCTGCGCCCACGGCAGCTTCCGTCTGGTCGCCTACCGCGACAAGACCAGCGGCGAGGTGCACCTCGCCCTGGTGAAGGGCGTGATCCGCGAGGACGAAGAGATCCTCGTGCGCGTGCACGAGCCGATCACCGTGCTCGACTTCCTCGACTGCCAGAGCGGCCGCCACAGTTACAGCGTGGACCGCGCCATGCGCACCATCGCCGCCCACGGCAGCGGCGTCATCGTGCTGCTGCGACGTTCCAGTTCGACGCCGGATCTGCTCGCCGCCTTGCAGGACGAAGATGATGCGACCCGGCCGGCAGCCAAGTGGGACCCGCGCCTGTACGGCATCGGCGCGCAGATCCTGCGCGACCTGAAGGTGCGCAAGATGCGCCTGCTCGCCAGCCCGCGCAAGATGCCGAGCATGGCGGGCTTCCAGCTGGAAGTCACCGGCTATCTGACACCCGACGAACAGAAAGGCTAGCGAGACCATGGCGCGCTACGACGGCATCGACGAATTCGAACCGAACCTGGATGGCAGCGGCCTGCGCATCGGCATCGCCATGAGCCGTTTCAACCTCGACGTCGGCGAGGGTTTGCTCGGCGGCTGCGCGGCGGAGCTGAAGCGCCTCGGCGTGCGCGCGACTGACATGCAGATCGTCACCGCGCCGGGTGCGCTGGAACTGCCGCTGGTGCTGCAGACGATGGCGCAGAGCGGGCGCTTCGACGCGCTGGTGGCGCTCGGTTGCGTCATTCGCGGCGAAACCTACCATTTCGAGATCGTCTCCAACGAATCGGCGCGCGGCATCACCGACGTTCAGCTCGCCACCGGCGTGCCGGTCGCCAACGGCGTGCTCACCACCGAGGACGACGACCAGGCGCTGGCGCGCATGGTGCAGAAGGGCGGCGAGGCCGGCCAGGCGGCGGTTGAAATGGCGAACTTGCAGAAATTCATCCGCAAATGAAATCTCCGCGCCGCCGCGCCCGCGAATTCGCCCTGCAGGGCCTCTATCAGTGGCAGTTGAGCGGCAATGATCTGTCAGCCATCGAGGCGCACCTGGCCGGCGCGAGCGGCTTCGAGAAGGTCGACCGCGCCCTGTTCGACATGCTTCTGCGCGGCGCGATGGCCGAAGCAGCGGAACTGCAGGCATACATCGAGCCGCTGCTGGACCGCCCCTACGCCGAGCTCTCGCCCGTCGAACGCGCCATCCTGCTGCTCGCCGCCTATGAATTGCAGCGGCACCTCGATGCGCCCTACAAGGTGGTGATCAACGAGGCCATCGAGCTGGCCAAGAGCTACGGCGGCACGGATGGCCACAAATACGTGAATGGCGTGCTGGACAAGCTCGCCGCCCGGTTGCGGCCCGAAGAGGCCTCGCGAGCCACGCGACGCAACAAACCAGACAGCATGGAGGAGCAATGAGCAAACAACCCATCGTGCGCGCCAATCCCCAGACGGCGGAGGACAAGCACCCGAAGCACTACCTGGCCGACTGGTGGATTTACGCCGTTCTGGCGTTTTTCATCGGCGGCCTGATTTTCATGACCTTCGCGCTGGAATTGCGCGGCGAAGCCATGAGCGAATTCGGCAAGCCCGGCAGCAAGACCGCCGTGCCGCCCAGCACGGCCCCTGCAGCGCCCGCCCCCGCGCCTGCGCCCGCTGAGAACAAGTAAGAGGCCGCCGGTAGCCGGCCGTGCCTTCCGAATTCGAGCTCATCGCCCGTCATTTCACCCGCCCCGTCAGACACACGGTGCTGGGCGTAGGTGACGACGGCGCCGTCGTGCGCCCTGCGCCCGGCATGGACCTGGTGGTGTCCACCGACATGCTGGTGGCCGGCACGCATTTCCTGGCCGATGCCGAACCCGGCGCGCTCGGCTGGAAAGCCCTAGCCGTGAACCTCTCCGACCTTGCCGCCATGGGGGCGCAGCCGCGCTGGGCGCTCGTGGCGGCAGCCCTGCCGGCCGCCGACGAGACCTGGATCGCCGCCTTCGCGCGCGGCTTCTTCGACGCCGCCGAGGCGTTCGGGGTCGACGTGATCGGCGGCGACACCACGCGCGGGCCGCTCAACATCGCTCCCACCGTCTTCGGCGAGGTGCCGCAGGGGCAGGCGCTGACGCGTGCCGGCGCGCAGGCGGGCGACGCGCTCTGGGTGTCAGGCGCCCCCGGCCTGGCCGCGCTGGGGCTGCGGCACCGACAGGGGAAAGTCAGCCTTCACGGGACGGCGATTGCGTCCTGCCTGGCTGCGCTGGACCGCCCGCAACCGCGCGTCGCCCTCGGCCTGTGCCTGCGCGGCCTGGCCAGCGCCGCCATCGACGTCTCCGACGGCCTGCTCGCCGATATCGGCCATATCCTGGAGCGCTCCGCACTGGCAGCCGACATCGATTTCGCCCGCCTGCCGCGCGGCGCGTTCGAGGCCTGCGCCGATGCCGCGCCGGCGCAGCGCTGCCTGCTCGCCGGCGGCGACGATTACGAACTGGCCTTCAGCGCTGCCGCCGCTCGGCAGGCGGACATCGAGGCGCTTTCCGTACGCCTCGGCCTGCCGCTCACGCGCATCGGCAGCCTGCGGGCGGGTCCGACCGGCGAGTTGATCCTGCGCGCAGCCGACGGCAACCCGATGTCCGTCGGCCAGCGCGGTTTTGACCATTTCGCCCGATGATCAAGCCTGACCTGAGATTCCTCTTCGCCCATCCGGCCCACTTCATCGCCTGCGGCTTCGGCAGCGGCCTGGCGCCGGCGGCGCCGGGCACGGCCGGCACGCTGGCCGCCTGGCTGCTGTTTCCCCTGATCCGGCCGCCCTTTTCGGAATTCGGGTTTCTGGCCTTTCTCGTCACGGCTTTCATCATTGGCGCATTCGCCGCCGGCCGCACCGGCCGCGCGCTGGGCGTATCCGATCATGGCTCGATCGTGTGCGACGAGATCGTCCCCTTCTGGCTGGTGCTGCTGGTGACGCCGGAGACTTTCCTCTGGCAACTCGCGGCCTTCATCTGGTTCCGCTTCTTCGACATCGTCAAGCCGCAGCCGGCGCGCTGGATCGACAGCCACATGAAGCACGGCTTCGGCGTCATGCTGGACGACCTGGTGGCGGCCGGCTACACCCTGCTGGTGCTCGCACTGTTCAAGGCGGCTTTCGATGGATAAGGAACTGGAACTGCTTTCGATACGCCTGGGCGAGGTATTGCTCGAACGGAAGTCGATGCTCGCTTGCGCGGAATCCTGCACGGGAGGCTGGGTTTCAGAGGTGGTCACGGCAACGGCCGGCTCGTCCCAATGGTTCGAACGCGGCTTCGTCACCTACTCCAACGCCGCCAAGCAGGAAATGCTCGGCGTGCGCGCCGACACCCTGCGGCAGGAAGGCGCGGTCAGCGAGGCTGTCGTGCGGGAGATGGCGGCGGGGGCGCTCAGGCGCAGCCATGCCCAGGCGGCGCTGGCGATTTCCGGCATTGCCGGGCCTTCGGGTGGCTCACCGGGTAAGCCAGTGGGCACCGTATGCTTTGCCTGGGTCCTGCGGGGCGGGGAACCGACGGCCGAGACGCGGCTTTTCGCGGGCGACCGGGAAACGGTACGCAAGCTGTCGGTGATCCACGCCCTGCAAGGCCTGCTCGCCGCGCTTGATGAAGCAAGCGCTAACACTCGTATAACTTATTGATTTACATATTTATTATTGAGAGAATGGCATGCATGCCGGCCCGGCAAAGACTGTGCCATAATTCAACCGCAATCCACTGAGGAATCACTATGGAAGACAACAAAGGCAAGGCGCTCTCGGCCGCTCTGGCCCAGATCGAGAAGCAGTTCGGCAAGGGTTCGATCATGCGCCTGGGCGACGGCGAGGTGGAAAAGGACATCGAAGCCGTCTCGACCGGCTCATTGGGACTGGACATCGCGCTGGGCATCGGCGGCCTGCCGCGCGGCCGGGTGATCGAGATCTACGGCCCGGAATCCTCCGGCAAGACGACCCTGACCCTGCAGGTCATAGCGGAAATGCAGAAGCTCGGCGGCACGGCGGCCTTCATCGACGCCGAGCATGCGCTGGATCCCCAGTATGCGCAGAAGCTCGGCGTGAAGGTGGGCGACCTGCTGATTTCCCAGCCGGACACCGGCGAGCAGGCGCTGGAGATCACGGACATGCTGGTGCGCTCGGGGGGCATCGACGTGGTGGTGATCGATTCGGTCGCCGCGCTCACGCCGCGGGCGGAGATCGAGGGCGAGATGGGCGACCAGCTGCCCGGCCTGCAGGCCCGCCTGATGAGCCAGGCGCTGCGCAAGCTCACCGCCAACATCAAGCGCACCAACACCATGGTGATCTTCATCAACCAGATCCGCATGAAGATCGGCGTCATGTTCGGCAACCCGGAAACGACCACCGGCGGCAATGCGCTCAAGTTCTACGCCTCGGTGCGGCTGGACATTCGCCGCACGGGCAGCATCAAGAAGAACGACGAGGTGATCGGCTCGGAAACCCGCGTCAAGGTGGTGAAGAACAAGGTCGCGCCGCCTTTCCGCCAGGCGGAATTCGACATCCTGTACGGCGAGGGCATTTCGCGCGAGGGCGAGATCATCGAGCTCGGCGTCAATCACAAGCTGGTCGAGAAATCCGGCGCCTGGTATGCCTATAACGGCGAGCGCATCGGCCAGGGCAAGGACAACGCCCGCGAGTATCTCAAGGAGCATCCGGAGATGGCGCGCGAAATCGAGAACCGGGTCCGCGCCGCGGTCGGCGTCGCCGAACAACAGGCCGCCGTCGCGGCCGAGGCTTGAACGACGGGCTCAAGGGCAAGGCGCTGCGGATGCTCGCCAGGCGCGAGCATTCCCGCGCCGAGCTGAGCCGCAAACTCTCCGCCGACGGCACCCAGGAAGCCATCCAGACCGTGCTCGATCAGCTCGAACAATCCGGCCTGCTCTCCGACGCGCGCTTCGCCGAGTCGTTCGTCTCGTCCCGCGCGGCGCGCTTCGGCGCGGCCAAGCTGCGCCACAGCCTGCGCGCCAGCGGCGTCGCCGAGGAGATCATCGCGGCGGCGCTGCCCGCAGGGGATGCCGGCGAGGTGGAGCGGGCACGCGAAGTCTGGCGGCGCAAGTTTGCCGTCGCGCCGAGCGATCGGACCGACTACGCGCGACAGGCCCGCTTCCTGCAGCAGCGCGGCTTTTCCGCCGACATCATCCGCAAGGTACTCAAGGAATCCGTGGAATGAGTCTTCTCAAGGTCACCGCACTGCGCAAGAAATACAAGTCGCGCACCGTCGTCAAGGACGTTTCCTTCGAGGTGAAAAGCGGCGAGGTGGTCGGCCTGCTCGGCCCCAACGGCGCCGGCAAGACCACCTGCTTCTACATGATCGTCGGCCTGGTCGGCGCCGACGGGGGCGAGATCACCATCGACGGCGAAGTCCTGACGCACATGCCGATCCATCGCCGCGCGCGCCTCGGCCTGTCGTATCTGCCCCAGGAAATTTCGGTCTTTCGCAAGCTCAACGTGGCCGAGAACATCCGCGCCGTGCTGGAGCTGCAGATACTCACCGAAGAACAGATCGAACAGCGGCTGGAAGAACTGCTGGCGGAACTGCACATCGGCCACCTGCGCGACAATACGGCGATCTCGCTATCCGGCGGCGAACGGCGCCGCGTGGAAATCTGCCGGGCGCTCGCCACCAGCCCGCGCTTCATCCTGCTGGACGAGCCCTTCGCCGGCGTCGACCCGATCGCCGTGCTCGATATCCAGAAGATCATCCGTTTTCTCAAGGAGCGCGGCATCGGCGTGCTCATCACCGATCACAACGTGCGCGAGACGCTGGGCATCTGCGATCATGCCTATATCATCAACGAGGGCGAGGTGCTGGCGGCCGGCAAGCCGGAGGAAATTGTCTATAATGAAAGCGTTCGCAAGGTCTATCTGGGCGAGCATTTCCGCCTGTGAAGAACGACCCGGGCTATTGACGGCTCACCCTGTCGGTCGATGAAACAAACCCTTCAGCTCAAGCTCTCGCAGCATCTCGCCCTGACGCCGCAGTTGCAGCAGTCGATTCGCCTGCTGCAACTGTCCACGCTCGAGCTGAACCAGGAGATAGACAACTTCCTGCAGGACAACCCGCTGCTCGAGCGCGAGGACGAACCGGCACCGGAGGTTCCGGTGTACGCGGCGTCGGGCGACGCGCTGCAGGCGCCCGGAGAATCGCCCGAAGGGACCGCGCCCGAGCCGAACTTCGGCGACAGCAGCCCCGCCGACTGGCTCGGCGAGGGCGGCGGCGCTTCCGCGTCGCGCGACGACCGCAACGACGACGAACCCTCCTACGCCGAGATCCAGGCCGCGGTCACCTCGCTGCGCGACCACCTGGGCATGCAGCTGGCCATGATGCCGCTGTCCGAGCGCGATCGCTGCCTGGTCCGACTGCTGATCGAAGCCCTCGACGATGACGGCTACCTTGCGCAAGACCTGAATGAACTGGTCGAGCTGCTGCCGGCCGAGCTGGAAGTCGACATCGACGACCTGCAGATCGCCCTGAAGCACCTGCAGAACTTCGATCCGCCGGGCATCGGTGCGCGCAGCGCCTCGGAATGCCTGGCGCTGCAGCTGGCCAATCTGCCGTCGTCGAGGACGTGCGACCTGGCCCTGATGATCGTGCGCAACCATCTCGACCAGCTCGCGGCGCGCGATTACGTGAGATTGCGCAAGGCGGTCGCCTGCAGCGAGGACGAACTGCGCGATGCCCAGGCCCTCATCCGTTCGCTCAATCCCCGTCCCGGCGCGCAGTATTCCCCGGCCGAAACACGCTATGTCATTCCCGACGTCGTCGTGCGCAAGGTACGCGGCCAGTGGATCGCCTCGCTCAACTCCGAGGCGATGCCGCGGCTGCGCATCAACCGCCTCTACGCGGATATCCTGCAGGGGCAGCGCGGCTCGGGCCTCGCCAGCCAGCTGCAGGAAGCCAAATGGCTGATCAAGAACGTGCAACAGCGCTTCGAGACGATCCAGCGCGTCTCCCAGGCGATCGTGGATCGGCAACGCCAGTTCTTCGAGCACGGCGACGTGGCGATGCGGCCGCTCACCCTGCGCGAGATCGCCGACCAGCTCGGCCTGCACGAATCGACCATCTCGCGCGTGACGACGCAGAAATACATGGCCTCTCCGCGCGGCGTGTATGAGCTGAAGTATTTCTTCGGCAGCCATGTCGCCACCGAGGCCGGCGGCGCGGCGTCCTCGACCGCCATCCGCGCGCTGATCAAGCAGCTGGTGGGCGCCGAGGACGGCAAGAAACCCCTCTCCGATGCCCAGCTTGCCGAAATCCTCGGTCAGCAGGGCATCATGGTGGCGCGGCGCACCGTCGCCAAGTACCGTGAGGCGCTGAATATCCCACCGGTCAGCTTGAGAAAGTCCATTTAGGGGCCGTTAACCAGTTTCATCCCAAGAGCCGGCACGCCTGCCGTTCCGGTTCCCACTTGCCAAGGAGCCATCATGAACCTCAACATCACCGGGCATCACCTTGAAGTCACGCCGGCCATCCGCGACTATGTCACCAGCAAGCTCGATCGCGTCATCCGGCACTTCGATCACGTGACCGCGGTGCACGTGATCCTGTCGGTGGAAAAGCTGAGGCAGAAGGCGGAAGTGACCGTGCATGTGCGCGGCAAGGATATTTTCGTGGAAGCCCAGGACGAAAACCTGTACGCCAGCATCGACGCCCTGGCGGACAAGCTCGATCGCCAGGTGCTCAAGCACAAGGAGAAAAAGAAGGATCATGCGCACGAGGCGCTCAAGCGGCAGCCCGTCGAATAGGCCTCGCGCCCCAAGGGGCTTTCCCGGTATAATTCGCCGCCTAGCCTAGGAAAGCCTCTTCAAGCCGCTTCCACCTGCACGTCTTCGTACCCCGTACCCATCTTCCGTGGCCGTACCGACATGAACCTGATCGCCAAGCTTCTGCCCCTCTCCAACGTCCAGATCGATCTCGATGCCAGCAGCAAGAAACGCGTTTTCGAGCAGTCGGGAATCATGTTCGAGAATAATCAGGGCATCGGCCGCAGCACGGTGTTCGACAGTCTTTTCGCACGTGAAAAGCTCGGCTCGACCGGGCTCGGACAAGGCGTGGCCATCCCCCACGGCCGCATCAAGGGCCTCAAGGAAGCCGTCGGCGCTTTCCTGCGCCTGGCCGCTCCCGTGCAGTTCGACGCGCCGGACGGCAAACCGGTGAGCCTGCTCTTCGTGCTGCTGGTGCCGGAACAGGCGACCGAACAGCATTTGCAGATCCTCTCGGAGTTGGCACAGATGTTCTCCGACCGCGCCTTCCGCGAGCAATTGATGGCGGCGGCGGATGCAGTCGCCATCCATGCCCTGTTCACCGGCTGGGAATCCCATGCGGCAGGCGAGCGTCGCGCAGCTGTTTGAATACCACCGGGAACGGTTGCAGCTGCTGCGGGTAGGCGGCAATCTCGACGCGCTCATCGCCGTCAATCTGCAGCACACCTCGCCGGCAGATCTGGTCGGCCATCTCAACATCATCCACCCCGACCGCATCCAGGTCATCGGCGCCCCTGAAATCAACTGGGCGACCAAGCAGCACACGGTGCGCGTCTCCCGCCACATCGAGGAGATCATCGCCGCGCACCCGCCGGCCATCATCGTGGCGGACGGGTGCGCGATTCCCGCCAGCGTGCGGGAGACCTGCGAGAAAGCGGACACCGCGCTCTTTTCGTCGCCGCAGCCGGCGGCGACCATCATCGACCTGCTGCGCATCTGGCTGTCGCGCCACCTGGCGGAGACCGTCGAACTGCATGCCGTCATGATGGACGTACTCGGCATGGGAGTGCTCATCACCGGGGATTCCGGCGTCGGCAAGAGCGAACTGGCGCTGGAGCTCATCTCGCGCGGCCACGGCATGGTCGCCGACGACATCGTCGAGATCGCCCGCATCGCACCCAATACGCTGGAGGCGCGCTGCCCGCCGATGCTGCGGGACTTCCTCGAAGTGCGCGGCCTCGGCGTGCTCAACATCCGTACCGTCTTCGGAGAAACCGCCTGTCGGCGCAAGATCAAGCTGAAGCTGGTGGTGAACCTGCTGCGGCCGCAGAAGGGGGCGGCGGAAATCGACCGCCTGCCGCTGGGCGCCGAGACGCATGAAATCCTCGGCGTGCCGGTGCGCAAGGTCAGCATTCCCGTCGCGGCTGGCCGCAACCTCGCAGTGCTGCTGGAAGCCGCCGTGCGCTCGACCATCCTGCTGCTGCGCGGCATCGACAGCACGCAGGAGTTCGTCGAGCGGCACAAGCAGGCTATGGGGTCCGACGGCCTGGACCTGTAGCGCTGTCAACCCGGCCCGTCGTCGTCCGTTCTTCTTCGTACGGTCTATCCCGCAGGAATATCCTGTGGTCATCGCCGTAACTATACCTACCTAGGAGAACACACCATGAAGAAGTTGATCCTGGCCGCCGCCGCATCGCTGCTGGCCGCCAATCTCGCCCTGGCGCAGGGCGCCGCCGCACCGGACGCCGCGAAAAAGGCGCCTTCTGAAAAACAGATCAAACAGCAGGAGCGCATGAAAGCCTGCAATGAAAAAGCTACGGACAAGAAAGGCGACGAACGCAAGGCCTTCATGAGCGAATGCCTCAAGGACAAGCCATCCGCCCAGCAGGACAGGATGAAATCCTGCAACAAGGAGGCGGGTGACAAAAAACTCAAGGGTGGCGAGCGCAAGACCTTCATGAGCGAGTGCCTCAAGGCCGACAAGCCGGCCGAGGCGAAGCCGGCCGAAACTGCCAAGCCCGCAGCAGCAGCGCCCGCCAAGCCGGCGGAGAAGAAATAGGCAAACCGCCGCAGAACCCATCGCGAGCCCCCGTCCGTCCGGCAAGGTTGTACGGGGGCTTGTTTTTTGCCACAATCATCCCCCTCGCATTGCGCTTCTCCCAGGGTTCATCCATGCGCCGCGTCCGCCTGCTGCTTCCCATGCTGTCCCTTGCGCTGATTTCCGGTGGCGTCCATGCCTTCAAGTTTTCCGAGGAAGAGCAAAAATCCGCTGCCGAAGACCAGGCCCGTGCCCAGCGCATCGGCCAGCTCGTCTCGGCACCCTGCAAGCAGCAGTTGAAGAACAAGAAGATCATGCTGGTCATCGCCGAGCGCACCGCGAACGGCTACAACACCACGCAGAGCCGCTACGGCCCCCATTTCCAGGCCATCAACCACCGCCTGCGCGCACTCGGCCTGAAGACCTACACGCAGGAGGAAATCCGCGCCCAGATCGCCCAGGCGGAACTCGAGGCGCATTTCCGCAACGACCCGGATGCCGCCATCAACGCCTCGAAGAAGCTCGGCGCGAGCTTCATCCTGCGCGGCCTTATCACCACGCAGACCGGCATCAATCCCGTGCTGAAGATCAACGAGGTCGCCGTGCACATGGGCTTCACCCTCGTCTCGGCCGGCGGCAGGACACTCTCCAGCGTCGCGGCCAGGGATGAATCCTACTCCGGCACCGACACCCTCGGCATGGCGCTGACCCTGGTGAATGAACAGGCCGACGAAGTGGTCGCCAAGCTCTACAACGACTATTGCCGCAACGCCGGCACAAAATAAACGGGAGAACGCATGAAGCCAGCTATCCGAACGCTCTGTCTAGCCCTCTGCGCGACGGCCATGCCCGTCCTCGCCCAGCCCACCTTCGAAAGCCCCTCCCCCACGCAAGGCGGCAGCACTTCGCAAAAGGCCAACGAGATGGCCGACAAGGGCATGTACAAGCCGGTCGAATATGCCAATGCCGCCAAGCCGGGGCCCGCGATCATCGTCATCCCCGGCGAAGTGAAGAGCAACAACGCCAATTTCGCGCAGAAGTTCGGCCCCAACAACATCGCCGATTTCGCCGAGCTGGAATTGACCAAGGCCAATTTCAAGGTGCTGGAACGCTCCAACCTCGGCCACCTGCTGCAGGAATTCCAGCTCGCCTACAACCTGGGCGACCCGCAGGCCGCGCGCAAATTCCTGCAGAAGGGGAAGATGAAGACGACCAAGTGGGTAATTAAGTTCGACATCCTCAAGGCCGAGCAGGTGGCGCAGGCGCAATCCGGCTTCAGCGGACGCCCCATCGGCGCGCTGATCGGCATCTTCGGCGGTGGCCGCGGCGGCGCGGCCGGCGACGTGGTGGTCAGCTCCGTCGAAACCGGCGAATCCACCGGCGTATGGATCATCGGCATGCGCTGGAAGATCATCGACGCCAACACCACCGAGCAGGTCGCCACCGGCTACACCGAGGAAAAAATGGAACTGGGCGCAAAATCCTCCTCCGTCATGGGATTTTCGAGCGGCGAAGCCGGCGGCCTGACGCTCGACGGCATGGTGCAGCGGCTGGTGCAGAAGAACGTCTGGGAAATCGACTCCAAACACAAGTGACGGCCGCAGGCCGTCATCCCCGCGGGAGCGGGGAGCCACGCCCTGGATTCCGGCTCTGCGCCACGCGCCGTCCGGAATGACGCGATCGGAGACACGGCATGACTGAACCAAAGAAGCTCGGCAAGTACGAAATCCGGCGCGAGCTCGGCCAGGGCGCGATGGGCATCGTCTACGAGGGCTTCGACCCGATGATCGCCCGCCGCGTAGCCCTGAAAACCGTGCGCCGCGATCAGCTCGACCGCGTCGAGGTCGAGGAGATTCTCGCCCGCTTCAAGCGGGAAGCCCAGGCCGCCGGCCGCCTGACCCACCCCAACATCGTCGGCATCTACGAGTATGGCGAAGAGCCCGGTCCGGCCGGCGAAGCCACGGGCGGCACGGCGTTCATCGCCATGGAGTTCGTCGAGGGCCGCGAACTGAAGGATTATTTCGACGCCGACGAGCGCTTCCCGATGGCCGAGATCGTACGCATCATGGGCCAGTTGCTCGACGCGCTCGATTACTCGCACAAGAACGGCGTCGTGCATCGCGACATCAAGCCCGCCAACATCATCCTGCTGAAGGATGGCACCGTGAAGGTGGCCGACTTCGGCATCGCCCGCGTCGAATCCTCCAACCTGACGCAGGCCGGCTCGGTGCTCGGCACGCCCAGCTACATGTCGCCCGAGCAGTTCATGGGGCAGACGGTCGACGGCCGCTCCGATCTTTTTTCGGCCGGCGTCATTCTCTACCAGTTCCTCACCGGCGAAAAACCCTTCACGGGCGCGCTCACCACCATCATGCACAAGGTGCTGAAGGAAGAGCCGGCGGCGCCCTCCGAACTCAACGTCCAGGTGCCGCGTCCCCTGGATGCCCTGATCCGGAAGGCGCTGGCGAAACGTCCCGACGAACGCTTCCAGAACGGCCGCGAATTCGCCATCGCCCTGAAGATGGCGGCGGCCGGCCAGGCCGTGCCGGGAGACAGCGATGCCACCCTGGTCAACGACAGTGAGGCGACCCTGGTGAGTGCAGTGGAAAAAACCATCGCCCAGGCGCAGCCCACCCCCCCGCCCACCCCTGCCGCCACCCCGCCACGTCCCGCCGCCCCGGTGCTGGCCGGCAAATCGTCGCAAGGCCTCGCCTTGGCCATCGTCGGGGGCATCGCCGTCATTGGCCTGGGTGCTGCGGCTTATGTTTTCATGGGCAAGGGCGGCACGCCGCAAGCTGCCGCAGTAACTTCACCGCAGGCTGCTGCGCCTGCCGCAGCAATGCCGCAGGCAGCTTCAGCGACGGCTGCCGACAGCGGCCTCATGGTTATCAGCGCCCTCGGCCTGGCCGATCCCTCGAACCCGCGCTATCAGCAGGAAAAAGGCGGAGACCGGGGGCTGCTCAACGCCGACCTGCGCGAGGACGCCAAGCGTCAGATCATCGAGAAAGCCCTCGGCCTGTATGTGGAACAGGGCTCGATCGCCAGGAACTACGGGCTGGTGAGGGACAAGCTGCTCGTGCGCAGCGGCGACTTCATCCAGGCCGTCATCGAGGAGCAACCGCCGCAACTCGGCAAGGACGGTCTGATGTCGCTGGCCACGCGCGCGACCGTCAGGGTGCGCGATGTGCAGAAATCGCTCAACCAGATGTCGCAGGAGGAACGCGTCGACTTCATCCGCAACAACGGCGATCCCAAGGTATCCGTGGCCATCACCGCCCGCAGCGCCGAGGCCGACCCCGCCGCGCCGGCACAGCGTTCGCCGCTGGCCGAAAACCTGCTCAAGGAGCGCATCCAGTCCTTCGGCTTCCGCATCTGGAACGACGAGGCGAAAAAGGACGCCCGGGGCGGCGCCGATTTCGCCGTCACCGGCGAGGCCAAGTTCAAGAAGCTGTCGGCGAAGCTCGCCGCTTCGGGCATCACCGTGGAGAAGTTCGTCCTGACCTCGTGGACGGTCAAGGCCACCGACAAGAAGAGCGGCGAAGAAATCTACTACAACACGCAGATCCCCGAGAAGACCAGCTGGGCGACGGAGGACGAGGCCCTGCGCGACGTCGGCAGGCTGATCGGGGAGGAGTTCTCCAAGGGCTTCTTCCTCGCCCACTTCCATTTCGTCGGCCAGAAGGTGCGCCTCAAGCTGCAGGGCCTGCCGAACAAGGACACGGCGCAGATGCTGATGCACGAGCTGAACGGGCTGCGCGGCGTGCTGGCGGCAAAGCCGGTCTCCAGCAGCGCGTCCGACGCGGTGTTCGACCTCGAGCTGTCCGGCGGTCTGGCCAATCCGGCGGACCTGGTCCAGGCAGCCATCCTGAGGCCGCTCAACCGCAAGCTCGGCAGGCAGTGCTTCAATGTGGGCGGCGCAACGAGCGGCGAGATCGTCGCCGCTTTCGAACCCGGCTGCAGCGACCCCGCTGTGCTGTCCCGCCTCGACAGCCTGCCGCCGGCGGCGTTGATCGAGGCGCCGCAGACACGGCGCGAGGCCGTGGTGAAAAATCCGGAGACGCTGAAGAAAATCAGTATCTAACGCGCGCTCACAAAACGACGAAGGCCCCGCAAGGGGCCTTCGTCGTTTTTGTTCGGAATCCTTCAGCCAGCCTGGAACTCGACGATTTCGCAGCCCTCGTCGTAGGCATGGCCGAAACTGATGCGCCCTTTGCTGCGCAGGATGACCTCCTCGCGCTTGAGGGCGAACTCCACTTCACCGGCAAAGGTGACGTAGGTGCCGTTGGTGCTCTGGTCGATAAGCACGAACTTGTCGCGCCGTCGCTCGATGCGCGCATGGCTGCGCGATGCGCGCCGGTCGTTGATGATGATGTCGCTGGCCGCGTCCCGTCCGAGAAAGAAAACACCGTGGCCGGCATCGAGCACCTGTTCTTCCCCGCCATGCCGCACGACCAGGCGCGCGCTGACGGCCGCCGGCGCAACGCTGCCGGACTTCATGGTGAGGTCGTCCGATTCCTGCCAGAGCACTTCGCAGACCCGCACGTCCTCCGCCTTGCCCTTGATCGAGAGCGCGTCGATCTCCCGCGTGGACTGCTGCAGCAGGGCCGGCAGGCGGCCGACCGTCTCGCCGGTGGTGATGATCTGCCCGGCCTTGGCCAGGCCGGCCATGCGCGCCGCCATATTGACCGTGTCGCCAAAGACGTCCTTGGCGTCCTCGATGGCCGGGCCGAAGTGGAAGCCGACACGGATGGCCAGCTTGATGCCGCTGACGGGGGGCAGGTCGTCGACGCGCTGCTGCATGGAGCAGGCCGCGTCCATGCCTTCTTCCGCGCTGTCGAAAACCGCCATCACCTCGTCGCCGATGGTCTTGATGACGCGCCCGTGAAATTGCTCGGTGGCACGCGTCATGCGGTTGATGCAGCGCTCGACGGCATGCAGTGCTTCCTTGTCGCCCAGCTTCTCGTACAGGCGCGTGCTGCCTGAAACGTCGGCAAAAATCACGCAGAGATTGCGTTCTGACTTGGTGTTCATGCGACCTTGGCGTTCCCTGACATCCCTTGACGCCGAATCATATCAAACACCTTCCGCTCCGCGAAGCGGAATGATGCCGGGATCATCGAACGTATCGACATCGAAAGCCCGGTCGCCTTCCGGATCGGGCCGTCCGGTGGCCTTCAGGTTGCGGAAATCGTAGAGGCTGGTATCGGCCAGATGTGAAGGCGCGACATTGCCCAGCGCCGCGAAAATCTTCTCCACCCGTCCCGGAAAACGCCTGTCCCATTCGCGCAGCAGCGCCTTGGTCTCCTTGCGCTTCAGCTGCTCCTGCGAGCCGCACAGGTCGCAGGGGATGATCGGAAAGCGCCGCAGTTCGGCCCACGCTTCCAGATCGCGCTCGCGGCAATAGGCCAGCGGCCGGATGACGATGTGGCGGCCATCATCGGAGACCAGCTTGGGCGGCATGGCCTTCAGCTTGCCGCCGTAGAACAGGTTGAGGAACAGCGTCTCGAGAATGTCGTCGCGATGGTGGCCGAGGGCGATCTTCGTCGCGCCGAGCTCGCCGGCAACACGGTAGAGCACGCCGCGGCGCAGGCGCGAACACAGCGAGCAGGTGGTCTTGCCCTCGGGAATCACCCGTTTCACCACCGAATAGGTGTCCTGGTTTTCGATGTGGAAGGGCACGCCCAGCTGCTCGAGGTAGGCGGGCAGCACTTCGGCCGGAAAACCCGGCTGCTTCTGGTCGAGGTTCACGGCGACGAGATCGAAGCGCACCGGCGCGATCTCGCGCATCTGCAGCAGGATGTCGAGCAGCGCGTGGCTGTCCTTGCCGCCGGACAGGCAGACCATGATGCGGTCGCCTTCCTCGATCATGTTGAAGTCGCCGATGGCCTGACCGACGTTTCGGCGCAGCCGCTTGGCCAGCTTGTTCGCTTCGTGGCGTTCCTTCTCGCCCAGATCCGCGCCAAGCACGCTCTTCAGATGCGCATTCACAGCACAATGCTCCGTCCGCCGTCCACGGCCAGGATCTGCCCGGTGACGAAGGGCGCGTCGGCCAGCAGGTAGCGCACCGCGCGGGCGATGTCGGCCGGATCGCCGCAGCGCTTGAGCGCGGTGCGCGAAACGACCTTGGCCTGCGCCGCGGCATCGAAGGCGCCGTCCTCCGGCCAGAGGATGGGGCCGGGCGCAATTGCATTCACCCGCACATGCGGCCCCAGTTCCAGGGCGAGGGCGCGGGTCAGCCCCGCCAGGCCGGCCTTGGCGGCGCAGTAGAGCGCATAGTTCTTCAGCGGCCGTTCGGCGTGGATGTCGGTTATGTTCACTATGGCGCCGCGGGCGACGGCAAGGTGGGGCGCGGCCGCCTGGGCCAAGAACAGGGGCGCCTTCAGGTTGGTGCCGAGCAAATCGTTCCAATCGCGCTCGCCGATGGCACCGATGGGCGTGGCGAAGAAACTGGAGGCGTTGTTCACCAGCGCATCGAGGCGGCCGAAATGCTTCGCGACATCCTCGACCAGCCTGGGCAGGTGATCGGTCTCCAGCAAGTCCGCCTGGAAAGCCAGCGCCGAGCCGGGCCGGGCCGCATTGAACTCCGCCACGAGCGCTTGCGCCTCGGCCGCCGCGCTGCGGTAATGCAGCGCCAGGCTGGCGCCCTCGGCATGCAGCAGGCGCGCGATCCCGGCGCCGACGCGACGCGCGGCGCCGGTAACGAGCACGACCTTGTTCTGCAAGCCTGCAATCACGGAAAATCCTTCATAAGTTTGCGAATTTTAACGGAATCGGGCACATTCGGCCCCGCCATGACATTACCCGTTCCGGATGCGGATGCCGCCGCCAGCAGTGCGCGGCTCGCCGCGCGCATCGCCGACGAGATCGCGGGCGCGGGCGGCTGGATCCCCTTCTCCCGCTACATGGAGCTGGCGCTCTACGCGCCCGGCCTCGGCTACTACAGCGGCGGCGCGCGCAAGTTCGGCGGTGCCGGGGATTTCGTCACGGCGCCCGAGATCTCGCCGCTCTTCGCGCAGGCCCTGGCCGCGCAGGTGGCGCAAGTCATGGCGGCCAGCGCGCCGCGCATCCTCGAGGCGGGCGCCGGCAGCGGCGCCCTGGCGGCCGACCTTCTACTGGAGCTGGAGCGGCGCGGCGCGCTGGCCGAGCGTTACGACATCCTCGAGCTCTCCGGCGCGTTGCGCGCGCGCCAGCGGGAAACGATCGCGCGCAGCGCCCCGCATCTGGCGGCGCGCGTCGCCTGGCTCGACACGCTGCCCGCATCCTTCAGCGGCGCGGTCGTCGCCAACGAGCTGCTCGATGCTCTGCCGGTGAACCTCGTCGCCTGGCGCGAGAATGGCCTCTTCGAACGCGTCGTGGGACTGGAGAACGACACCTTCGCCTGGCACGAACGCCCCGCCGCGGGCGCCCTGCTCGCCGTATCCCGGGGACTGACTTTCGTGCAGCCGCCCTACGTCTCGGAAATCAACCTGGCCGCGCGGGCGTGGATCGCCGAGTGGGGGCGCATCCTGGAGCGGGGCGCGCTGCTGCTCATCGACTACGGCTTCCCGCAGCGCGAGTACTACCACCCGCAGCGCAGCGACGGCACGCTGATGTGCCACTACCGCCACCACGCCCACGGCGATCCCTTCTGGCTGCCCGGCCTCAACGACATCACGGCGCATGTCGACTTCACCGCCATGGCCGAAGCCGGCTTTGATGCCGGACTGGACGTGCTCGGCTACACCAGCCAGGCGCAATTCCTGCTGAACTGCGGTCTGCCTCGTCTGCTGGAAAGCGCGCAGGCGGGCGATGCGGCCGACTACGCGGCCCTCGCCTCTGGCGCGCAAAAACTCATCAGTCCCGCCGAGATGGGCGAACTGTTCAAGCTGCTGGCGCTGGGTAGGAAAATCGACGAGCCCTTGCTCGGCTTCGTGAGCGGAGATCGCACTCACGCTTTGTGACATCCATGCAGCCGGGGAAGGCGCAAGGGTTTGTCGCGACAGCCACAACCCTCAGCGATCAGGCTGCCGGGACTCCAGCCCGCCTGCCTGCCACAACACCTTGCGTCCTCCCCGTGCCTCGCTGCTTGAGTGAATTAACGTCAACAACGGTTTTCGGTTGAGCTGTTTCTGATGTAGGAAGTCGTCTTACTCGAGGATCAGTTTTTCCAGGCAGGCGCGGATTGCTTCCGGAATGGCCGTCGGCTTGTCCTTCTGCCGATCGACGAAGACATGCACGAAATGCCCCTGCGCCGCCGGCTTTTCCTCGCCCTGGCGGAACAGGCCGATCTCGTAGCGCACCGAGGAATTGCCCATCTGCGCCACGCGAAGGCCCGCGTCGATCGTCTCGGGAAAAGTGACCGGGCGGTGGTAGCGGCAGGTGGATTCGACGCAATAGCCGACCACCGCGCCGTCGTGGATGTCCAGCCCGCCTTCGCGGATCAGGTATTCGTTGATGACCGTGTCGAAGTAGGCGTAATAGACGACGTTGTTGACATGGCCGTACACGTCGTTGTCCATCCAGCGGGTGGGGATGGCGAGGAAATGCGGGTAGGCGGAACGGCGGGCAAGGGGGTCGGTCATGGCGCACATTGTAGCGGCTGGCGCCGCGTGCCACCCTCTCCCCGACCCTCTCCCGCCAGCGGGAGAGGGAGGTAAAGCTACTCCTGGCAGAGGTAGACGTTGCGCAGGAAGGCCTCGGCGTCCCGTTCGGCCGCCGTCTTGTCATGCCGTGCCGGTGACCGAAGGAAATCCCCGTGGGACACCGCTTCCTGCAGAGCCAGGCCGACTTCGGGTTGCGGCAACCAGTTGGAGAGGAGCACCTCCTCGCCATACTCTTCCCGCAGTTCCACCACTTTGTTTCCCGTGTCCATATCCGTGTACACAATCATGATGACCTCCGCGCAACGCGTCTCGGCATCGGGACGTCAACTTGCATAACGGCAGGAAACGGAAAAAGTTGAACGCGGGCGAAAAAATTTCGCATCCCACGGGAATATGCGATTGCCCTGCGCTTGAAAGGGTCTCTACAGGCCCTGCTCGCCCAGCCAGGCGTGGATGCGGCCGGCCACCTGCGTCCAGTCGCGCTCCAGCATCATGCCGTGCCCCATGCCGGGAAAGATCTCCGCCTCGACGCCGTAGTGGCGGGCCGTCATCGTCACCTGGGTGGCGGGAATCAGGGTGTCGTGTTCCGCGCCCAGCACCAGCAGGGGCGGCAGGCGCATGCGGCTCTTCAGCGGCAGGTTGAAGAGCGTCATGTCCCAGATGGCGCGATGCGACTCTGGCTGCAAACGCCGATACCAGCGCTTCAGATCCTCCACGCCGACCGGCTGGGCGAACATGGCTTCGCGCAGCGTGTCGAGGGCGACCCGTCCCCCGCCGAGCAGGTTGTTGAGGTCGTTCATCAGGCCGGGTTTCTGGAAGGCCAGCCCCAGTGCGGCCGCCCACAGCCCTTGGGGCGGTACCGAGGCCATCAGCACCAGGCCGGCTGCCTCATGCCCCTCCAGGTATTTCTGCGCCACCATGCCGCCCATGGAGTGTCCGATCAGCACCGGCGGCGCCGGCAGCCGCGCCGCCACTTCGACGACATCCTTCACATAATGGTCGATGCCGAAGCTGTCCAGGTGCTCGCGTCCCGGCGAGCCGCCGTGGCCGGACACGCTCAGGGCATGGGCGGCATAGCCGCGTTCGGCGAAGAAGGGCAGGAAATGCTCGTCCCAGCACCAGGCGGCCGCATAGGCGCCGTGGATGAACAGCAGCGGCGTACCGTGGCGGTTGGCTTTTTCCAGCGGCTTGCGGCTGATGAGCTCCAGTTCGCCGACTCTGGCACTGCTCATTGCTTCGCCTCCGCCGGGCCGCGCCCCGCAGGAAGTACCCCTGGGGTGCTCCAGGGAGGCGAAAGCCAACGGCACGAATGCCGCCAATGCGGCCGAACATTCGTCACCTCCTTCCCGGGGAAGGGGGGTGGGGGGCAGGCGTTCATTTCGGCACGGCCATGCCCCGCTGCACGGCGGGACGGTTGGCGATGGCCTTGAACCAGCGCAGCACGTTGGGATAGGTGGCGAGCGCGACGTCATGCCACTCGTGGCGCGCCACCCAGGGAAAGGTCGCCATGTCGGCGATGGAGTATTCGTCTGCCAAATATTCATGCTGCGCCAGATGCGTGTTCATCACGCCGTAGAGCCGCGCCGTCTCCCTGCTGTAGCGGGTGATGGCGTAGTCCACCCTTTCCGGGGCGTAGCGCAGGAAATGATGCGTCTGCCCGAACATCGGCCCGACGCCGCCCATCTGGAACATCAGCCACTGCAGCGCCTCGTACTTGCCGCGTACCGAAGCGGGCAGAAAGCGGCCGGTCTTGCCGGCGAGGTAAACCAGGATGGCGCCGGATTCCATCAGGCTGATGGGCCGCTTTTTCGTCCCCTCGTCGGGGCCATCCGGATCGACGATGGAAGGGATCTTGCCGTTCGGGTTGATGGCGAGGTAGGCGGGGGCGAACTGCTCGCCCTGCGTGATGTCGATCTTGTGCGCGCGGTACGGCAGCTTGCACTCCTCCAGCATGACCGAGACCTTGCGGCCGTTCGGCGTGCCCCATGTATAAAGCTCTATCATTGCCCCTCCTCGGTTATCCTGCGGCCTCTGCCGCAGCCATCTACGTCAATGCTGAAGTGGTTGATCGCCTTGCTGATTACGGTGTTCGTTGCCGGCGTTTTCCTGCCCCGGCTGGCCGCCCTGCTGCGGATCGGCCGCCTGCCGGGCGATGTCAGTTTCCACTTTCGCGGCCGCCTCTACCGCTTTCCCTTCGGCACCACCCTGCTGCTCTCGCTGCTCGCCACGGTGCTGTACCGCCTGATTTAGCCCCGGGCCGGAAGCGAGCACCTGCGTTTCGTCGAATTCGATCCAGCCCTGAGGCGTCCACTGGAACAGCCGACGCGAGATCGGGCGTCCCTGGTGGCGCTCCACGGTTTCCACGGTCTCGCGCAACTGCCCGATCTTCTCCGGATCCAGGGTGGCGGTAAACACCACCACGTCGCGCGTCGGCATGCCGAGGATGAGCAGTTCGCCCAGCTTCAGCGTCAGCTCGGCCCAGCGCCAGTGCAGCAGGACGCGACTGGCGGCATAGCCGTCCTCGGTCTCGATGACATGCAGCCAGGGCAGCTTGCCGACCTGCTTGATGGCGATCTCGCCGGCGCGATCCAAGTTGGCCAGGGCGCGCTGGTGCAGGCGGTCGGGATCCATGCCCCAGGCCTTCATCATGCCGTGCGAGACGAGTTGCGGCGCCTCCTTGAATTCGAGGGCATACATGATCTGCACGTCGGCGAAGAGGTCGCGCACCACCAGGGCGTTGTCCTCGAACCACGGGCCGGGGTCGTCCATGCCGCGGCTCATGCGCGCCAGTTGCACGGCGAGGCGCTGGCGCGCCTGGTCGAGATACCTCCTCCCGATCAGCACCGGGCGCAGGGCCGCCATGCCCTCCTCGGCACTGTGGACAGGCGCGATCGCGGCCGGTTTTGACTGCGCGGAGGGCGGTTCTGCGACAGGCGGCGGTTGCGCCGAAGCAGCCCCACAGAACAATGCCAGCGACAACGTGACGCATTTCATCCGCATGAAAGTCAGCCCCCGCAAGACGGCGAAATCTGTTTCACCGCAGCCACCCGAGCCTCGTGGATACGCTGCGGGAGCTGCGCCTTGTCGGCCGTGGCGGCCGCGATGGCGCCGGCATCCACCGCCTGCACGGCGGCCAGGGCCCGGCGCAGGATGTCGGCCGCCGGCCAGGGCCTGTCTTCCCGGCCGGGCCGGCCGCGATAGTCGCATTCGCAGGCCTGCAGAAGCTGCGCGAAGCGCTCGGGACGGCGCAGGGCGTCGGTGCGCTCGAGCAGTTTGACGAGCGTCGCCGGCCGCAAGGCGGCGGCGCCGTGGATCACGCCGTGCTCGCGCGCTGCCAGCACCGCCAGGTCGCGGCAATCCGCCGGCGCGCGCAGGCGTTCGGAGACGGCCTCGACCAGCGCCACGCCCTTCTCCTCATGGCCATGATGGTGCGGCCACTCGGCCGCAGGCGTCGTCCCCTTGCCGAGGTCGTGCAGCAGCGCAGCGTAGCGCACCGGCAGCGGCGCGCCGCGGGCGGCCGCCTGATCGATGACGAGCAGGATGTGCGCGCCGGTATCCACTTCGGGATGGTGGTCGGCCGGCTGCGGCACGCCGAACAGGCGGTCGAGCTCCGGCAGCACTTTCGCCAGCGCGCCGCAGGCGCGCAGCACCTCGAGCATGCGCGACGGGCGCGCTTCCATCAGGCCGCGCGACAGCTCTTGCCAGACGCGCTCCGGCACGAGGTGGTCGACTTCGCCGTTGCCGGACATGAGGCGCATCAGCGCGAGCGTCTCCTCCGCCACGCTGAAATCGGCAAAGCGCGCGGCAAAGCGCGCCACGCGCAGCACGCGCACCGGATCCTCGGCGAAGGCCGGGCCGACATGGCGCAGCACGCGCGCCGCGAGGTCGGCCTGCCCGCCGAAGGGGTCGGTCAGCGCGCCCGCCTCGTCTTCGGCAATGGCGTTGACGGTGAGGTCGCGCCGCGCCAAGTCCGCTTCCAGCGTGACGTCCGGCGCGGCGTGGAAGACGAAGCCGGCGTAGCCCGGCGCCGTCTTGCGCTCGGTGCGCGCCAGGGCGTACTCCTCGTGCGTGTCCGGGTGGAGGAAGACTGGGAAATCCCTGCCGACGGGCCTGAAGCCGCGCGCCAGCATCTCCTCGGGCGTCGCGCCGACAACGACATGGTCGCGGTCCTGCACGGGCAGGCCGAGCAGCCGATCGCGCACCGCGCCGCCGACGACATAGGTTTTCACCTCAGCGGTGCGCCTTCAGCCGAAAACCGTAGTAGCGGAAGCGCGGCGCGCTCGCCGCCAGGTACTCCGGCGCCACGGCCTCGAGCGGCGTGGGGTTCATGCCGAAGGGCAGCGGGTCGCCTGCTGGGCAAATGCTGTCGATGTCCATCGAATCGAGGTTATCCACCGACAGCGGCGGGTTCGGCAGCAGTTCGAGCAGGCCGGCCTGGATGCGCGCCAGCGCCTCGGGCAGCGCGATGATCGGCCGCGGCTTGCCGATCTGCTCGCCGACATAGCGCACCAGTTCGGCGAGGGTGTAGACGCGCGGGCCGCAGCAGCAGTAGGTCTGGCCGCGGGCATCGCTGCGATCGAGGCTGGCGACGATCGCCTGCGCCACGTCCTCCACGAATACCGGCTGGAAGCGCGCTCGCGGATTCCCCAGCGGCATGACCGGCGACCAGCGCTGCAACGAGGCGAACAGGTTGAGGAAGGCATCGTCCGGACCGAAGACCACCGAGGGCCGGAAGATCGTCAGGTCGAGCGCGTCTGCTGCCGCGCGCAAGGCAGCCTCGCCGTCGCCCTTGGAACGCAGGTACTGGCTCGGGCCGGCACTGTCCGCATTCAGCGCGGAAACATGAACCAGGCGGCGCACGCCCGCGGTACGGCAGGCTGTCGCGATGCGCCCAGGCAGCTCGACATGCGCCCGAGCGAAATCAGGCCCGTAGGGCAAGCCGTAGCGGCTGTGCAGGATGCCGACGAGGTTGATTACCGCGTCCTGGCCGGCGACCAGCTCGGCCAGCCGGGCATCGTCGTGCACGTCGGTTTCGACCACCTCCGCGGTGGGCAGCACGAGGAGATGCCGAGCGCGCTCGCGGTGCCGCGTCGGCACGGTCAGGCGGTGGCCTTGCGCGGCGAGCCGCTGCGCGACATGGCCGCCCAGAAAACCCGAGCCGCCGATCAATAAAATGTTCTTCATGGTCTTTCCGCTCGTGTTTCGGTGGAGGCTAATGCGGGCGCAGCCCGCGTTAAGCGCATAGCGCGGCCGGAGCCAAAACCCGAGCCGCCGATCAGGAGGATTTTCTTCGTTTTCATGATCTTTCGGAAAATCGAGCCAAAGTGGGGATTTTAATCTCAAGTCCGGCCAATTCCCGGCGTTATATCACTCTGCAACCGATTTGCAGGCTCGCCCGTGCGAAGAAAATGAGAAGCCCCGCGCCAACCCCCGGAAAACTGGGCAAGTTCGACATCCTCCGCATCCTCGGCACGGGTGCGCAGAGTGTGGTCTATCTCGCCCATGACGCCCATCTTCAGCGCGAGGTGGCCATCAAGTCCCTGCACCTGAACGGCCGGGACGCGGCGCGCAAGCAGGCATTGCTGGACGAGGCGCGTACGGTGAGCAAGCTGCGCCATCCCAACATCGTGCCGATTTTCGATGCCGGCGAGCAGGACGGCGATCCCTACCTGGTGTTCGAGTACGTCGAGGGCAGTACCTTGGCCGAACACCTGCGCCAAACGCACGGCCTGCCGGCGCCGCGCGCCATCGAAGTGATGCTGCAGATCCTCGACGCAGTCGAAAGCGCCCATCGCCACGGCATCATCCACCGCGACCTGAAGCCCTCCAACATCCTGCTCAATGCCGACGGCGTGCCGCGCGTGATGGACTTCGGCATTGCCGTGCGCATCGACAAGGAAGGCGATCCGGGTTTCGGCGAAGGCATCATGGGCACACCGGCCTATCTGGCGCCGGAATGCATCAACGACGGCCTGGCCAGCGTGCAGTCGGACATCTTTTCCGCCGGCCTCATCCTTTGCGAGCTGCTCACCGGCCGGCCGGTGGTCGGCGGCAAGAGCGTGCTGGCGATCCTGCACCGCATGTCCTCCGAGCCGATCCGGCTGCCGCCCGAGGCCGCCGGCGTGGTGGACGAGCGCCTGGGCGACATCATCCTCAAGGCCACCGCCATGGACACCGCGGCGCGCTATGCCGACATCCCGGCCCTGCGTACCGCCCTGAAGGCCTGGCAGACGCCTCAGGAAGAAGACGCCCCCGCCCGGCCGGCCGAGGGCGGAAAACAGTCCACGCTGGACTTCCTCCTTCGCCGCATGCGCCACAAGAGCGATTTCCCGGCCCTGTCCGAGGCGATCTCGACCATCAACCGGCTCGCCGCCTCGGACAAGGAAAGCGTCGCCTCCCTCTCCAACACCATTCTGAAGGACGTCGCGCTCACCAACAAGCTGATGCGCCTGGTCAACTCCGCGTATTACAGCCAGTCCGGCGGCGGCGCCATCAGCACCATATCGCGCGCCGTGATGATCCTCGGCTTCGGCACGGTGCGCAGCATCGCCACCTCGCTGGTCCTGATGGAGCACCTGCAAAACAAGGGCCAGGCGACGCAACTGCGCGAGGAGTTCGTCCGCGCCATCATGAGCGGCATCCTCGCCCGCGACATGGCGAAGAAAGGCATGGTCAAGGATCACGAGGAAGCCTTCATCTGCTCCATGTTCCACAACCTCGGCCGCATGCTGGCCTGTTATTACTTCCCCGACGAGACGGCCGAAATCCGCAAACACGTCGCCCAGCAAGGCAGCTGCGAGGCCGCCGCTTCGGCCAGGGTGCTGGGCATTTCCTACGAGGAGCTGGGCATCGGCGTGGCACGCAGCTGGGGCTTTCCCGACGTCATGGTCGGCAGCATGCGCAGCCTGTCCGCCGGGGCGGTCAAGAAACCCGCGGGCAACAGCGAGAAGCTGCGCGTGCTGACCGGCCTCGCCGACCAGTTGTGCACGGTGTTCGCGCAGGTGCCGGCGGACAAGCACGCTGCCGAGCTGCAGAAGATCAGCCAGCGCTTCGGCGACAGCATCCCCTTCGATGGCGAGCAGCTGGAAAACGCCGTCAGGCGGTCTATTGACGAGGTCGTCGGCTACACGGCGGCAATCCGACTCAACCTGCAGCAAAGCGCACTGGGCCGGCAGATCAGCGCCTGGAGCGGGCAAGGCGGGGGTTCGGCGACGGCCGGGGCGGAGGCGGAGCCGACCTCCCCCAGCATACCGGGGAACCTCACGAAGACGGCACACATCCCGCGGGAAGGCGCCGAGGCGCGCCAGGAAGCTGGCAACGAAAACGAGACCGTCGGCCCCGGCCCGGAAGAGTCCCAGGCCATCCTCAACGCCGGGATCCAGGACATCACCCGCTCCTTGGTGGAGGACTACGCCCTGGCCGACATCCTGCGCATCATCGTCGAGACCATGTATCGCGGCATCGGCTTCCGGCATGTCCTGCTGTGCATCAAGGATGCGCGCAACAACAGCATGGCGGCCAAGTTCGGCTTCGGGCCGGACATCGAAGAGATCGTCCGCCGCTTCCGGTTTCCCCTGGGAGGCAGGAAGGACATCTTCGACGTGGCCCTGTCGCGCGGCGCCGACATCCTGATTTCGGACATCCGCGACCCGAAGATCAGCGGCCACATTCCGGACTGGTTCGGCAAGGCCGCGGGAGCGGAAACCTTCATCCTCTTCCCGCTCGTCATCAAGAACGCCCCGGTCGGGCTGATCTATGCGGACAGGGCCCGCGCCGGCGAGCTGGTCATTCCGGAAAACATCCTCTCCATGCTGCGGGCCCTGCGCAACCAGGCGGTGCTGGCGATCAAACAGTCACGGTAGGTCTTCCGTCTTTGGCTTGTCGTTGCCGCTCTTCGGCTGGATGGTGCCGAGTCGCGGCTTCAGCGATTGCGGCTGGCCGTCGAACAGCGCCGAGTAATACACGCTATTGCTCATGACCTTCTTGACGTAATCGCGCGTCTCGTTGAAGGGGATCGTCTCGGCGTAGATGGCGCCCTCGATGGGCTTCACGTCGCGCCACCGGCGCGCCCGGCCCGGGCCCGCGTTATAGGCAGCGGAGGCCAGCACCGGATGACTGTCCAGTTCGTCGAGCACCATCTTCAGGTAGTTGGTGCCGAGAGTGACGTTCACATCGGTGTCGGTCGTCCTGCCCGGGTGAAAATCCTTCAGGCCGATCTTCCTCGCCACCCAGCTCGCGGTCTTCGGCATGAGCTGCATCAGGCCCTTGGCGCCCACCACCGATCTGGCGTTGGTGATGAAGCGGCTCTCCTGGCGCATGAGGCCGTACACCCAGCCAGCATCGAGCTGCAGGGCGCGCGCCTTCGGCTCGACGTGCTCGCGGAAGGGCGCCAGGTAGCGCATCGAATAATCGTGCAGCGCCTGGGTGCGATCCGCGGTATTGATGGCGCGGTCATAGATGTCGAGCCGGTTGGCGAGCTCCGCCGCCGCCAGCAGGTTGGCGTCATCCATGCCGCGCACCGTCCAGTTCCATTCGCGGATGCCCTCGATGCGCATGTCGAGCTCGAACAGCGCCAAGGCGCGGCGGATGCCCGGCAGGGCGGCGATGGCATTCACCGCCTCGCCGGCAGGTTTCTGGGCTTTCGACGGCAGGACGATCGGCCGGCCGAGCTCGTCGTCGGACAAATTGCCGTAGAAGTTCGGCTGGCCGGCGATGCGCTGGTACAGCGTCCGCGCCTCTTCCTGCCTGCCGCTCGCTGCGTGGGCGCGGGCCAGCCAATAAACCCAGTCCGGCTGCATCTGCATCGCCCTGGGCATGCGCTCGATGGCCTCCTGCACCATGGCCCAGTCCAGCGCCCGCAATGCGGCGCGCGCCTTCCAGGCCACCTGCTCATCCGACAGGGGCGCATTGCCGGCGAGCGCATACCAGTCCAGCGCTTCCGGCAGATGCTTGAGCGCGCCCATCCAGCCGAGTTGTGCATAAATGTAGCCGCGATCCGCCGCAGGGTACTTGTCCTTGATGCCCTCCCACAGGCGCGCGGCCTGGAGGGGGTCGTTGCGGGCCGAGCGCTGCACGGCCGCCAAGGCCATTTCACGGCCCTGGCGACTCGAGGCGAAGTTGTCCGGCAGCAGCGCTAGATGGCGTACCGGGTTGCCGACGACCGCCTCCAGCGTCTTGGCGGAGGGCGCCTGTCCGGCAGGCAGGTAGGCGGCGGCGGTTATTGCAGCCCCGATCTTCTTCGCTTCCAGCAGGCGGCGCAGGCGTTCCCAGATGTCGTCCGTGCTCAGGCGCCTGTCCGCGATCAGCTGCTCCATCACCGGGATGCACGACTCGGGCAGGTCGGCTGCGACGAACCAGAGCGGACGCGCTTCCTCCAGCGCGCCGAGATCCGCCAGGCGCAGGCGATTCTGCAGGGCGTAGCAGGTGATTTCCTGGTCAGGCTGGACAATCGGCGGATATTCCGCGTCGAAGGCATCCCAATCGCGGCGCTTGCCCAGCACCTTGAGCCATTCGCCGCGCAGCTTGTCGGCCAGATAGGTGCCGGCATGGCGCGCGAGGAAATCGCGCGGCACCTCGCTGCCGACCTCTTCCAGGCGCAGGCGAAGCAGCCAGTACTCGACGTAGGGTTCCAGCGGATGGCCGCGCACCGCCTCGAGCTGCTTGGCGAGCTTGACGCGGTCGCCGCGCTGGACGGCATCCTGCGCAGCGAGCACGGGATCGCCCCTGCTGGCCGCATGGCTTGCCGACAGCGGCAGGCCCAGTAGCAGGGCGCACAGCAGACACCTGAGCGCCCCCAGGGCCGGACTGCGCCCAGCCCGCCCCCCGAGGGGGTCAAGGAAACTTGGGGCGGCCCAGCGTTTCCTTGAGATTCGATATAGTTGCATCATCCTGTTTCGAGAGTAGCACATCGCGCATGACGGACTCCGCAGACACCAGTGACCTCCGCGCCTTTCGCAGCGCCCTGCGCAGCCGCCTCATCGCCGCGCGCGAAGCATTGCCGGTCGAAACCCATGCGCGCCTGTCGCGGGAGATAGAACGGCACCTGGACGCCCTGCTTGACGCGATCAGTCCCCGGGTGCTCGCCTTCTGCTGGCCCTTCCGCGCCGAATTCGACGCCAGGAGCCTGGTGGCGGCACGACTGCCGCGCGGCCTGCGCGCCTGCCTTCCGGTGGTGGTGGACAGCGATTCGCCGCTGGAATTCCGCGAATGGACGCCGCACAGCGAAATGATCGAGGACCGCTACGGCATCCACATCCCGGCGCAGGGTGAAATGCTGCGGCCCGAAGCGATCCTCATGCCGCTCAACGGCTTCGACGAAGCGGGTTATCGCCTCGGCTACGGCGGCGGCTACTTCGACCGCAGCCTGGCCGCTTTGCATCCGCGGCCGCGCGCCATCGGCGTCGGCTTCGAGCTGGCGCGAGTAGGTACCATCCGGCCGCAGGGGCACGACCTGCCGATGGACGCCATCGTCACCGAGGCGGGGGTATTTTCAGTCTCGGAAGGTGCGCTCCGCCTAGAAAAAGCCGGCCGGCTGACGGAGTGATGGGAGGCAGGCGACAGGTTTGTTATTTCGAGAATATCGCTGCGCCCTGGATGTCGCCGATCACCGGATCAGTCCCTATTTGATAAAACACGCCCGCCCGGGAAGCATTCGGTCCGAAAAACCATCCGTTGATATAGGAAAAGCAACCGGTACAAGCACCACCGGAAGCGCTGCCCGAGCCGGCAATTTGAGTTGTGATTATGCTCCCGGTCCAGCTGCTCGTGTAGGTGTTGCCGCCGATGGGCACATTCAGGTTGCCCGAAACCGTGCCCAACCCGAAATTGGCAGTCATATCAGCGCTGATCGGCAGTGTGCCGAAGGTGAACGTGCTGCCATTCCAGGCCGTCGGGAATGTGTATCCGGTCAGGGAATAGGTTGCCGTGACATTGGCGATCTGCAGGGCGCTCATGTCGGCCAGCGGCGTTGGCATGCCGACGACGTAATGGACATGCTGCAGGGTATCCATGGGAAAACCCCCAATCGTTCGGCTCGCATCGATCCACCTGCCCCAGCCGACGATGCCGTCAGACAGCATGCCGACCGGGGTTCCCTGCGTGGCTTCGATCGTTCCGGAAACAAATGAGGTCAGCCCGCCGCCGGAAAAAGTAGCGTAGGTGCTCAGGGTCTGGCCATCTGCTAGATACCAACAGGGTCCTGGCGTCGACCCGCAGGGGGTAAAAATCCCCCCATAGGCAATGCTGTAGCCCGCGCCGGAAACCAGGTCCAGGGATTGAACCGAGCTCAATCCAGCGGGCGTGCCGTCGCTCGTGACGCTGTTGCCGGCAACCAGCCCGGGCAGCTGCCCCTGCTGAACGGGCGGCGGCGGGATCTCGGTCTTCTTGTCCGTCATCACCGGGCGGGTGTTGCTGTCCGGCACGAAGGCTGTCTCGCCGCTGTTGAGGATGAGGCAGCCGGCGGCGTTGCACACCTCGTTGCTGCCTTCGCCGGTGGTGACGCTGATGCTGTTGCCGTAAGTGACCGAGAATTCCGTGCCGCGGATGCCAATGGTGGCGACAATGGTGTTCACCCGGTAATTGCTGCGGTTGCTGCGCCCGACCGCGCCGGTGATGGTGCGCATGGCGCCCTTCAGCAGGCTGAAAAAGCCCTTTTCGCTGCCATCGGCCTGTCCGGCGAACTTGTACTCGTCGATGCGGAACTGGGTCTGCGGCGCCAGCGACACCTGTGCGCCGTCGGAAAAGCGCAGCTGGGCGCGGCCGCTGCCGGTGTCGATCATCTCGCCGCTGGCGACTTCCGCTCCCTTGGTCAGCGGCCGGCTGCGGCCGTCCGGCGCGAGGGCCTTGACGTCGCCGATAGCGAAATCGATGCGCCCGGCCGTGGCCAGGCCTTCGAGGGGGAAGCCGGCGGCAAGGACGGCGAGGAGGGCGGCGCAGGATAGCGCACGGGAAAACTTCGGCTGGATCGCGTTCGGCATGAAGGGCTCTTCTTTATATTGTTGTCATGATTCTAGCACCGGGAAACGCCGGCTGAACAAGCCCGTGGCGAGCCTGCCCTTACCCGCCGAGGAACATCCTGTAGGCCGGATTGCCGGTTTCGTCCCAGTTGGCGTAGCCGAGTTCCTTGAGGAAGGCGCGAAACTCCGCCTTGCCGCCCGGCGGCACCTGCATGCCGACCAGCACGCGGCCGATGTCGCCGCCGTGGTTGCGGTAGTGGAACAGCGAGATGTTCCAGTTGGCGCTCATGCTGTCGAGGAACTTCATCAGCGCGCCCGGCCGCTCGGGAAACTCGAAGCGGTAGACCAGCTCGTTGTCCACCGGTGCATGGCCGCCCACCATGTGGCGCACATGCAGCTTGGCCATCTCGTCCTCGGTGAGGTCCAGCGTCTCCAGGCCGTGACGGCGCAGCGCATCGACCAGCTTGAGCGATTCCGCCCGGTTGCCCACCTGCACGCCGACGAAGACGTGCGCCGCCTTGGGGTCCGCATAACGGTAGTTGAACTCGGTGATGTTGCGCGGGCCGAGCAGCGCGCAGAATTTCTTGAAGCTGCCCGGCGTCTCGGGAATCGTCACCGCCAGCACCGCCTCGCGCTGCTCGCCGACTTCCGCCAGCTCGGCGACGAAGCGCAGGCGGTCGAAGTTCATGTTGGCGCCGGAGGCCACCGCCACCAGCGTCTTGTCGCGGAGCCTGTGGCGCAGGACGTACTCCTTGGCGCCGGCCACGGCCAGCGCGCCCGCCGGCTCGAGGATGGCGCGGGTGTCCTCGAAGACATCCTTGATCGCCGCGCAGATGGCGTCGGTGCCGACCAGCACCATCTCGTCCACGTACTCGCGGGCGAGGCGGAAGGTCTCCTCGCCGACCTGCTTCACCGCGGCGCCGTCGGCGAACAGGCCGACCTGGGACAGGCGCACGCGCCGGCCCGCCGCCAGCGACTGCGCCATGGCGTCGGCGTCGGCCGCCTCGACGCCGATGATCTTCGTTTCCGGGCGCAGGCGCTTGATGTAGGCCGCCACGCCGCCGATCAGGCCGCCGCCGCCGACGCAGCAGAAGACGGCATGGATCGGGCGCGGATGCTGGCGCAGGATTTCCATGCCGATGGTGCCCTGGCCGGCGATCACCTCCGGGTCGTCGAAGGGGTGCACGAAAGTCAGCTTCTCCTTCTTCTCCAGCTCGAGCGCATGGGCATAGGCCTCGTCGTAGGATTCGCCGGCCAGCACCACCTCGCCGCCGAGGGCCTGCACCGCGCGGATCTTGATCTGCGCGGTGGTCTCCGGCATCACGACAACGGCGCGGCAGCCGACCTCCGCCGCCGCCAGCGCCACGCCCTGCGCATGGTTGCCGGCCGAGGCGCAGATGACGCCGCGCCTGCGCTTCTCCGGCGGCAGGCCGACGATCTTGTTGTAGGCGCCGCGCAGCTTGAAGGAGAACACCGCCTGCATGTCCTCGCGCTTGAGGAGCAGCGTGTTGTGCAGGCGTGCGGAGAGGTTCGGCGCCGGTTCGAGCGGCGACTCGATCGCCACGTCGTAGACCTGCGCGTTGAGGATTTTTTCCAGATAATCTATGGCCATAAGGGCGCAAGGGTAGCAGCGCCATGGCGGCGGCGGCAAGCCATGCCGGACGCAAGGACTTGATTCTGCTGCCTGTTGCGTCGCAGTAAGCTAAAATTCCCTTCTTTGCCGCCGCACCCGCCCGCATGACCGCCCGCCTGCGCGAGATCCCCTACAACTACACCTCCTTCTCCGACCGCGAGATCGTCATCCGCCTGCTCGGCGAGGAGGCGTGGCAGGTGCTCGACCGGCTGCGCGCCGAGCGCGTCACCGGCCGCTCGGCGCGCATGCTCTACGAGGTGCTGGGCGACATCTGGGTCGTGCAGCGCAACCCTTACCTGGAAGACGACCTGCTCGACAACCGCGCGCGCCGCGAGGCGCTGATCGGCGCGCTGCGCCACCGCCTGGCCGAAGTTGATAAGCGTCGCCAGGGCAACGAGAGCGTCGCAGAATTGCTTGAGGCGGCGCACCGCGCCGTCGACCGCTTCGCCGCATCTTTCGATGCCACCGCCGCCCTGCGCGCCCGCGTGCTGCGCGCCTTCGCGAAGCACACGCGGCGCGACAACATCTGCTTCGACGGGCTGGCGCGCGTCTCGCACGTCACCGACGCCACCGACTGGCGCGTCGAATATCCCTTCGTCGTGCTCTGCCCGGACACGGAAGACGAGATCCCCGGCCTGGTGAAGGACTGCATCGCGCTCGGCCTGACAATCATTCCGCGCGGCGGCGGCACCGGCTACACCGGCGGCGCCGTGCCGCTGACGCCCGACTCGGTGGTCATCAACACGGAGAAGCTCGACGCGATCGGCGTGGTGCAGCGGCTGACTTTGCCCGGCACGGCGCAGCCGTACGACACCCTCCACTGCGGCGCCGGCGTGGTGACGCGGCGCGCGATGGAAACCGCCGAGGAAGCCGGCCTGGTCTTCGCCGTCGACCCGACCTCGGCCGACGCCTCCTGCATCGGCGGCAACATCGCCATGAACGCCGGCGGCAAGAAGGCCGTACTGTGGGGCACGGCGCTGGACAACCTGGCCGCCTGGAAGATGGTCGGCCCCGACGGCAACTGGCTCGAGGTGGAGCGCCTCGAGCACAACCTGGGGAAAATCCACGACCAGGCCGTGGCGAGGTTCCGCCTGCGCCGCACGGATTCCGCCAGCGGCAAGCTGCTCTCGGAAGACACGCTGGAAGTGCCGGGCAGCCGTTTCCGCAAGCGCGGCCTCGGCAAGGACGTCACCGACAAGTTCCTCGCCGGCCTGCCCGGCGTGCAGAAGGAAGGCTGCGACGGCATCATCACCTCGGCGCGCTTCATCCTGCATCGCATGCCGCCGGTGGCGCGCACCGTCTGCCTGGAGTTCTACGGCCAGGTGCGCGAGGCGGTGCCGGCCATCGTCGAGATCAAGGACTATCTCGAACAGCGCCCCGGCGGTGCAATTCTTGCAGGACTGGAACACCTCGACGAACGCTACGTCAAGGCGGTCGGCTACGCCACCAAGGCAAAACGGCACGGCCGGCCGAAGATGGTGCTGCTCGGCGACATCGTCGGTGAGGACGAGTCGGCGGTGATGCAGGCGGCTTCCGCCGTGGTGCGCCTGGCCAACGCGCGCGGCGGCGAGGGCTTCATCGCCACCGGCGCCGAGGCGCGCAAGACCTTCTGGCTCGACCGCGCCCGCACCGCCGCCATCGCGCGCCACACCAACGCCTTCAAGATCAACGAGGACGTGGTCATCCCCCTGCCGCGCATGGGCGACTACTGCGACGGCATCGAGCGCTTCAACATCGAGCTGTCGATCCGCAACAAGCTGCGCCTCACCGACGCGCTCGCCGAATTCCTGCGCGGCGACCTGCCGCTGCACGCCTTCGACGCCAACCTCGAAGCGGAAGAACTGATCGGCGACCGACGCGAGCGGGCGCTGGAACTGATCGAAGCGGTGCGCGGCCGCTGGCAGTGGCTGCTCGATAACCTCGATTCGCCCGCCGATTCACCCTCACCCCAACCCTCTCCCGTCAAGGGAGAGGGAGCGAACCCTCCCCTCCCCCCTCGCGGGGGAGGGGCCGGGGGAGAGGGGGCTACCGTCTTCCACACCCTGCAGGACGCCTCCGTGCGCGTGTCCTGGAAGCGCGAGCTGAAGCCACAGCTCGAGGACATTTTCGACGGCGTGCTGTTCGCGCCCGTGCTCGAGCGCATCGCGGGCATCCACCGCGAGATCCTGCGCGGCCGCGTCTTCGTCGCTCTGCACATGCACGCCGGCGACGGCAACGTGCACACCAACATCCCGGTCAACTCCGACCACTACGCCATGCTGCAGGAGGCCAACGCCACGGTCGACCGCATCATGGCGCTGGCGCGAAGCCTCGGCGGCGTCATCTCCGGCGAGCACGGCATCGGCATCACCAAGCTCGACTACCTCGCGCCCGAGGAGATCGCGCCCTTCGTCGACTACAAGCGGCGCATCGACCCCGAGGGCCGGTTTAACAGGGGAAAACTGCTGCCCGGCGCCAACCTGGGCAACGCCTATACGCCCAGCTTCAGCCTGCTCGGCGTGGAATCCCTGATCCTCGAGCAGTCCGAGATCGGCAACATCGCCGCCAGCATCAAGGACTGCCTGCGCTGCGGCAAGTGCAAGCCGGTCTGCTCGACCCACGTGCCGCGCGCCAACCTGCTCTACTCGCCGCGCAACAAGATCCTCGGCACCGGCCTGCTCGTGGAAGCCTTCCTCTACGAGGAGCAGACGCGGCGCGGCGTCTCGCTGGCGCATTTCGACGAGTTCAACGACATCGCCGACCACTGCACGATCTGCCACCGCTGCGTGAAGCCCTGCCCGGTGGACATCGACTACGGCGACGTCTCGGTGGCCATGCGCAACTTCCTGCGCGAGGAGAACCAGTGCCGCCCCAGCCCGGTCAAGCGGGCGGCGATGCTGTTCCTCACCGTCACCGACCCGGCCACCATCAAGCTGATGCGCAAGGGCATGATCGAGTGGGGCTACCAGGCGCAGCGCCTCGGCTACCGGTTGGCGAAAGCATTCGGCCTGGCCAAGACTTCGACGCAGCAGCCGGCCGCCACGCTCGGCCGCCCGACTTTGAAAACGCAGGTGATCCATTTCATCAACCGGCCGATGCCGGGCAAGCTGCCCAAGCGCACCAGCCGGGCGCTGCTCGACATCGAAGACGCCAGCGTCGTGCCGGTGATCCGCGACCCGAAGAAGGTCACCGGGCAGGATTACGATGGGGATGCCGTCTTCTACTTCCCCGGCTGCGGCTCGGAGCGGCTGTTCTCCCAGGTCGGCCTGGCGACGCAAGCCATGCTCTTCGAGCTGGGCGCGCAGACAGTGCTGCCGCCGGGTTACCTGTGCTGCGGCTATCCGCAAACGGCGGCCGGGGCGGCCGACCAGGGGCGCAAGATCATCACCGACAACCGCGTGCTGTTCCATCGCCTCGCCAACACGCTCAACTACCTCGACATCCGAACGGTGATCGTCTCCTGCGGCACCTGCATGGACCAGTTGCAGAAGTACGAATTCGACAAGATCTTCCCCGGCTGCCGCCTGCTCGACATCCACGAGTACCTGATGGAGAAGGGCGTCAAGCTCGACGGCGTGAAAGGGGTTCGCTATCTCTACCACCAGCCCTGCCACGATCCGATGCGCGTGCACAACGGCACCCGGGTGGCGGCGCAATTGCTTGGCAGCCGCGTCGACCTGAACGACCGCTGCTGCGGCGAAGCCGGCACCCTGGCGGTGGCACGGCCCGACGTATCCACCCAGGTGCGCTTCCGCAAGCAGGAAGAGATCGCGCGCGGCATCGAACGCCTGCCCGGCAGCGACCCCGTGAAAATCCTCACTTCCTGCCCGTCCTGCCTGCAAGGCCTGCACCGCTACGCCGACGACACCGGCACCGACGCCGACTACATCGTCGTCGAGCTGGCCAAGCACCTGCTCGGGCCGGATTGGATGGAAAACTACGTCGCGCGCGCCAACGCCGGCGGCATCGAGCGCGTGCTGCTGTAGGCGCGACTCTTGCCAGAAAGCATCCATTGTGGGACGCTAATCCGCATTATGGGTCTGCTTGAAAAT
>WBZL01000338.1_pt1 | contig 52165 bp, 48 predicted proteins | sample 5204291 | NCBI WGS metagenome assembly WBZL01 (sample SAMN12344345, study PRJNA552823) | activated sludge metagenome | biome: Activated sludge suspended growth; feature: Nitrification reactor; material: Wastewater; isolation source: activated sludge from nitrification reactor of wastewater... | reverse complement strand
AGCAGCGCGGCCTCGCCGAGGAAGAGCAGCAGGATGCGCCGGCGCGTGGCGCCGATGGCGCGCAGCAGGCCGATCTCGGAGGTGCGCTCGGCCACGCCGATGGTGAGGATGGTGAGGATGCCCACGCCGCCCACCACCAGGGAGATGCCGCCGATGGCCGCCACGGCGAAGGTGATGGCATCGAGCACCGTGCCGAACACTTCCAGCATCTTCTGCTGCGGCGTGATGGTGAAATCCTCGGCGCCATGCCGAGCGACGAGGATGCGCCGCAGGCCTTCCTCCACTTCGGCCAATGGCGCCGTCGGTTCATAGATGACGTCGATCTCCATCAGGCTCTCGCGGTTGAACATGTCGAGCGCGCGCGCCACCGGGATGTACACCGTGTCGTCGAGGTCGAAGCCGAGCACTTGGCCCTTGGATTCCATGACGCCGACGACGCGGTAGCGCTCGCCGCCGACGCGGATGCGGCTGCCGAGCGGGTTGTCGTCGCCGAACAGCTCGCGCGCGACCTTGGAGCCGAGCACGACGAAGGCGCGCGCCGCATGCATGTCGTCGGGGGGCAGGAATTCGCCGCTGGCCACGCGCATGGTGAACGCCTTGGAGAAATCCGGCCCGGCGCCGTAGAGCGTGACGCGGCGGCTTTTGCCCGCATGCACGACTTCGGCGTTGCCCTGCACGACCGGAACGGAGAGCAGGACATACGGCGCGTGGCGCAAGGCAACCGCGTCGTCGATGGAGAGCGGGCGCACGGTGTTCACCGCGCCGAGGGCGCCGCCATGGGTCTGGGTGCGGCCGGGCGAGATGCCGATGATGTTGGTGCCGAACTGGGTGAACTCGGCAATGACGAAGCGGTGCAGGCCCTCGCCGATGGAGGTGAGCAGGATCACCGAGGCGATGCCCACGGCGATGCCCAGCGCCGTGAGCACCGTGCGCAGGCGGTGCGCCTTGAGCGAGGCGAGGGTGAAGGCGATGAAGTCGGTGGTGATCATTCCCCTCTCCCCAGCCCTCTCCCCGCAAGCGGGGCGAGGGGGTTGTCCTGCTCCCCTCTCCCCAGCCCTCTCCCCGCAAGCGGGGCGAGGGGGTTGTCCTGCTCCCCTCTCCCCAGCCCTCTCCCCGCAAGCGGGGCGAGGGGGTTGTCTTGCTCCCCTCTCCCCAGCCCTCTCTCCGCAAGCGGGGCGAGGGGGTTGTCCTGCTCCCCTCTCCCGCTCGCGGGAGAGGGGTCGGGGGAGAGGGTAAGCCGAATCCTCTCCAGCACCCCCTCCATCTCCTGCATCACCTCGTGGTTCCAGAACCGCAGCACCGTATAGCCCTCCCCGTGCAGCCAGGCATCGCGCTCTCTGTCATAGGCCTGCTGTTCGGCATGCTGCCCGCCATCCAGTTCGATGATCAGCTTGTGTTCGATGCAGACGAAATCCGCAATGTATCGACCGACAGGTTTCTGCCGCTTGAATTTCAGCCCCATGAAGCGGTGGGCGCGCAGGTGGTACCAGAGCTTCTGTTCGGCATCGGTCTGGTTGCAGCGGAGTCGCCTGGCGTTTTCGAGCAGGCCCCTCTCCCCAGCCCTCTCCCCGCAAGCGGGGAGAGGGGGCGAACACCCCTCTCCCGCTGGCGGGAGAGGGGCAGGGGGAGAGGGGATGGCTTTTCTCATCGCTTGGACAGCGCCTGGATGGGATCGAGCTGCGCCGCGCGCTTGGCGGGGACCACGGTGAACAGCACCGAGGTGACGATGGCGGTGAGCGGCGCGGCGATCACCGCCCACCAGGGCGCCGTGAAGGGGATGTCCGGGAAGGCCTGGCCGATGGCGACCTGGCCCAGCTTGCCGACGATCAGGCCGAGCGCGGCGCCGCCCAGCGCCAGCATCGCCGCCTCGGTGAAGAAGGCGGCGCGGATCTGCGCGCCGGTGGCGCCTAGCGCCTTGAGAAGGCCGATCTCGCGCCGCCGCTGCGTCACGGCGATGAGCATGACGTTCATGATGAGGATGCCGGCCACGCCGAGGCTGATGGCGGCGATGCCGCCGACGGCGAGCGTCAGGGCGCGCAGGATGCGGTCGAAGGTGGCGAGCACGGCATCCTGGGTGATCGCCGTGATGTCGCGCTCGCCTTCGTGGCGCAGGCGGATGATCTCCTCGATATCGGCCTTGGCCAGGGGAATCTGCTCGCGGCTCTTCGCCTCGACGAAGATGCGGAACAGCGCTTCGGTGTTGAACAGTGCCTGCGCCGAGGCGACCGGCACGACGACGATTTCGTCGGTGTTGAAGCCGAGCGAGGCGCCCTGCCGGGCGAGCACGCCGATGATGCGGAAGCGGCGGTCGCCGATGCGCAGCCACTCGCCGAGGACTTGTCGCGGGCCGAACAGCTCGCTCGCCACCTTGGCGCCGATGACGCACACCGGCTGGCTGTGGTGGGGGTCGCCGGGGGGCAGGAAGAGGCCGTGGGCCATGTCCATCTGGCGCACCTGGATGAATTCCGCGGTGGTGCCGAGCACCGGCGTCTCGCGGATGCGGTTGCCGACGCGCACGTTGCCGGCGCCGATGATGAGCGGGGCGAAGCGCAGGATGGCGTTGCTGCGCTTGAGGGCCAGGGCGTCGTCGATGGTCAGGTCGCGCGGCGTCTTGCCGATGAGCACGCCTGGCGTGGCGCCGGCCGTTTCGGAGCGGCCCGGCAGGACGATGATGAGGTTGGTGCCGAGCGAGCCGAACTGGTTGACGACGTAGAGCCGCGCGCCCTCGCCGATGGCGCTGACCGCCACCACCGCGGCGACGCCGATGCCCATCGCCAGCAGGATCAGCGCGGTGCGGCTGCGGTAGCCGCCGAGCACTTGCCAGGCGAAGCGGAGGAGGTCGGCGAAGCGCATGATTAAGAGCCACCCTCTCCCCCGACCCCTCTCCCGCAAGCGGGAGAGGGGAGGAAGACGGCGCCTTCTCCCCGCCGGGAAGAGGGGAGGAAGACGGCGCCTTCTCCCCGCCGGGAAGAGGGGAGGAAGACGGCGCCTTCTCCTCGCCGGGAAGAGGGGAGGAAGACGGCCCCCTCTCCCCAGCGGGGAGAGGGTTGGGGAGAGGGGGAAAGGGCGATGTTCATTCCTTTCTGTCCTCGACGACCTCGCCATCGACCAGGCGGATGCGGCGGTGGGCGCGCGCGCCGATCTCCGGATCGTGCGTGACGACGGCCACCGTGCCGCCCTCGTGGTGCACGCGCTCGAGCACGGCCATCACCTCCTGCCCGGTGTGGCGGTCGAGGTTGCCGGTCGGCTCGTCGGCGAGGATCAGCGTCGGCCCCATCGACATGGCGCGGGCGATGGCGACGCGCTGGCACTGGCCGCCGGAGAGCTGGTCGGGGCGGTGGCCGGCGCGGGCTTCCAGGCCGTAGTCGGCGAGCAGCTTGTCGAGGCGGCGGCGCCGCTCGGCCGGCGCGATGCCGGCCAGCACCATCGGCAGTTCGATGTTCTGCCCCGCGGTGAGCCGCGGCACGAGATGAAAGAACTGGAAGACGAAGCCGATGGCCTCGCGCCGCACGCGCGCCAGTTCGTCGTCGGGCAGGCCGGTGACGTCGTGGCCGTTGAGTTCGTAGCGACCGGCATTCGGGCGGTCGAGCAGGCCGAGGATGTTGAGCAGGGTGGACTTGCCGGAGCCGGACGGACCCATGATGGAGAGGTACTCGCCCTGCTCGATGTCCAGGCTGACGCCGCGCAGGGCGTGCACTTCTTCATCGCCGACGCGGAAGATGCGTTCGATGCCGGTGAGCCTGATCATTCGGCGCTGCCTTTCCCCTCTCCCCAGCCCTCTCCCCGCACGCGGGGAGAGGGGGTTGGTTTGCTCCCCTCTCCCGCTCGCGGGAGAGGGGTCGGGGGAGAGAGAAACACGCGCATCATTTCGCCTTGCTTGCTGGCTTTTCCTCGGCCACCGCATGCACGCCGGCCTTGACGCCGGCGCGCTCCAGCGAGGTGACGATGCGCGCGCCGCGTTCGATGCCGGATTTCACCTCGGTGAATTCCCAGTTGGCAAGGCCGGTTTCGATCTTCCTTTCTTCCAGCACGCCCTGATCGGTCAGCACCAGCACGCGGCTGCCGGGCATGAGCGCGGTGGTCGGGATGCGCAGGACGTTGTCGCGCGCATCCACCACCACCTCGATGTCGGCGCTGTAGCCCACCAGCAGGCGGCGGATGTCGCCCGGGTTGTCGAACTCGACTTCCACCTCGACCGTGCGCGCCTGCTTCTCCAGCGCCAGGACATACGGCGCGATGCGGCGCAGCGTGCCGCTGAAATGCTTGTCGCGGTAGGCATCCAGCGTGATGCGGCCGACCAGGCCCACCTTCAGCCGGGCGGCGTCGACCTCGTCGATGGGCGCAGTGACATAGAGGCAGGAATCGTCGATGAGGTCCACCGCCGGCAGCGTCATGATGCCGGGCGGAGAGGGCGTGAGGTATTCGCCCACCTCGCCGTTGACCTCGGCGACGATGCCGTCGAAGGGCGCGCGCACGATGGAGCGAGCCGTGTCGGCGCGTGAGGCGCCGATGCGCGCGTTGGCCTCCTGCACCTGGGCGCGCGCCGAGTCGCAGCCGGCCTGTTTCGCCTTGGCCTCGCTCTCGGCGCGGTCGACCTGGCCTTCGGAAACGAAACCCTTGTCGCGCAGGGCGCGGCTGCGGGCCGCCTCGCGCGTGGCGGTGTCGGCCAGCAGGCAGGCTTCGCGCACATGCGCCTGGGCGGTGGCGCGCTGCTCGCGAGAGATGCGCTCGCGCGCGGCGAGGTCGTCGTTCCACAACTCGACGAGCAACTGGCCGGCCTTGACGCGGTCGCCTTCGCGCACGTGCAGCTTGTCGATGCGGCCGCCCAGCGGCGGCGCCAGTTTGGCGCGTCGGCAGGCGGCAACGGAGCCGGCGCGGGTGTTGGCGACGGTGGTCTCCACCTTGCCGGTCTCGGCGCTGGCGACGACGACGGCGATCGGCTTGGGCCGGGTCATGGCGAAAGTCAGCGCCGCCAGCACGGCGACAATGGCGAGGGCGATCAGGCCGCGGCGCAGGAGGGGGGAGGCGGGAGGAGCGGTCATGTCGGTATCCTGATTTTGCGGCCGGCCTTGATTTTCAGGCGCCGGGCGGCGCGCAGCATGTCTTCGTCGAGGGTGAAGACCTCATCGACGCCCAGATTGTGCGCAACGGCCAGGTGCAGGGCGTCGGCGGCTTGTATTTGCGTTGCGAAATCCCGGACGAAGCGGTCGGACAGCCTGTAGTCCGCGAGGCCCGGGGAAAACACGTGCAGCGAGTCTTCGACGAAGGCATCGAAGGCTTCCAGGCCGAGCAGGGCGTCCCGGGCCGTGATGACGCCCGCGCGCACGTCGCGCGCCATGACAGCGGAGAACTCGACGCGCGTCCACTGGCTGATGGCCAGCGTGCCGACGGCCTGCCGGGCAAGACAGGCCTCGATCGCGCCGGACAGCGCTTCAGCGCGAAACAGCGGCGCGATGAAGCTGGTGTCGAGATAGATCACGCTTCGTCCCGCTGGGTGCGCAGGATGTCGCGGCTGGGCGCACGCCAGGCCGGGAGGCGCTTCCGCAGCGCGGCGAGTTCCTTGAGCGGGAGGGGTTTTTTCGGCAGTGCGACCGGGCTGATGCGCGCCACGGGCTGGCCGTGCCGCGTGATGACGAGTTCCTCGCCGCCGGCGACATCGCCGAGCAGCTCGCTCAGATGGGCTTTCGCCTCGGCCAGGCTGACGGATCGCATGACGGGCTCCAAATGACCAGAATATTGGTCAAATTATAGCCCAGCAGGGCATCGCAATCAACGGTCGGGTCGTTCCCGTCCGGCTCAGGAAATGAAGTCCCGCAGGGCATCCAGCACCGCGTCGGGATATTCCGCCATGAGGGCATGGCCGCTGCCTTCGACGGTGGCGATGCGGGCATCCTTCATGGCCGCCGCCAGCTTCGGTGCGCCGCGCGGGCTGGTCATCATGTCGCGGCTGCCGACGACGAGCAGCGCCGGGCATTGCGCCGCGGCGGCCGCCTCCAGTCCCCGCGCATAGGCATTGCAGGCATTGAGGTCGTTGAAGAGCACCCCGTCGGCGGCGCGCTCCGCGAGGCGCAGGCTGGCGCCCATCATCCACATGCCCGGCACGGTATTGCCGCCGATGGCGCCGCGTGCGCCGTGCGACCAGACGTTCACCATGCCCTCCGCCTTCGGCCGCGCGTCGCGGGCGGCGGTGAGCAGGGCCTCGGAGACGGGCATCGGCACGGCAGTGCCGATGAGGGCGATCTTAGATACGCGTTCGGGAAAGCGCGAGGCGGCTTCGAGGCTGATGAGCGAGCCCATGCTGTGGCCGACCAGCGCGGCTTCCCGCACGCCGGCCTCGTCGAGCAGGGCGACGATCCAGCCGGCCTGGGCCTCGACCGAGTCGAGCAGCGGGCCGGCCGAGCGGCCGTGGCCGGGCAGGTCGACCGCGAGGACGCCGAAGCCGTGGTGGGCGAACCAGCGGCTTTGCAGGGCCCACACGCTGTGATCGTTCTCCGCGCCGTGGATGAAGACGACTGTCGGCAGTTCGGGATTGAAGGGCTTGCCGCCGGTGTAGGCGTAGGCCCGGAAGTTATTGACTATGAGGTCCATGGCGTCAGGAATGTTCGTGATGGTTCGATGCGACGCTCCCCTCTCCCGCCAGGTCGGGAGAGGGGCAGGGGGAGAGGGTGGGCAGACCGCTCGCCCCTCTCCCTGCCCTCTCCCCGGCGGGGAGAGGGGAAGAGCAGAGCCTCGTCATTTCTGTGAGGCCTTCAGGCCGGCGTCCAGGTCGGCGATCAAGTCGGCGGGGTCTTCCAATCCGATGGAGAGGCGCACCGTGCCTTCGTGGATGCCGGAGGCGCGCAGGGCTTCGTCGGACATGCGGAAATGCGTCGTGCTGGCCGGGTGGATCACCAGCGACTTGGCGTCGCCGACGTTGGCCAGGTGCGAGAACACGCGCAGCGACTCGATGAACTTGCGGCCGGCGGCTCGCCCGCCCCTGAGGACGAAGCTGAACACCGCGCCGCAGCCCTTCGGCAGCAGCTGCTTCGCCAGGGCGTGGTCGGGATGGCTTTCCAGTTCCGGGTAGGACACCGATTCCACCGCCGCGTGCGCGGCGAGGTGGGCGACGATCTTCCGCGTGTTGTCGATGTGGCGCTGCATGCGCAGCGGCAGCGTCTCCACGCCCTGCAGGATCTGGAAGGCGGTCATCGGGCTCATGCAGGCGCCGAAGTCGCGCAGGCCCTCGCGCCGCGCCCGCAGCAGGAAGGCGGCGACGGTGGATTCCTCGGCGAAGTCCATGCCGTGGAAGCCCGCGTACGGTTCGGTCAGCGTGGGGAATTTGCCGGATTTTTCCCAATCGAACTTGCCGCTGTCCACCAGCAGCCCGCCGATGGCGACGCCGTGGCCGCCGAGGAACTTGGTGGCCGAATGGAAGAGCAGGTCGGCGCCGAGGTCGAAGGGGCGCATCAGATAGGGCGTGGTGAAGGTCGCGTCGACCATCAGCGGCAGGCCGGCGGCGTGGGCGATTTCGGCCACGCGCGGCACGTCGAGCACGTCCAGCCCGGGGTTGCCCAGCGTCTCGCCGAAGAGCAGGCGGGTCTCGGGTCGGATCGCCGCGCGCCAGGCGCCGTGGTCGCGCGGGTCGACGAAAGTGGTGGCGACGCCGAAGCGCGGCAGGGTGTATTCGAGCAGGTTGTGCGAACCGCCGTAGAGCGAGCGCGAGGCGACGATGTGGCCGCCCGCGCCCATCAGCGTGGCGATGGCGAGGTGCAGCGCCGCTTGACCTGAAGCGGCGGCGATCGCGCCGACCCCGCCTTCCAGCGCGGCGATGCGCTCTTCCAGCACGGCATTGGTCGGGTTGGAGATTCGCGAATAAACGTGGCCGGCGCGCTCCATGTTGAAGAGCGCGGCGGCCTGGTCGGCGTCCTTGAAGACGAAGCTGGTGGTGAGGTAGATCGGCGCGGCGCGGGCGCCGTACTGGGTGTCGGGGGTCTGGCCTGCGTGCAGGCTCAGCGTGTCGAAGTTGTAAACAGCGGTTTTCGTCATTGAATTCAAGCCAGATCGTCGGGTTCGATCATGCGTTCGAGGGTGGAGATGCGATCCTTCAGCAACAATTTGCGCTTTTTCAGGCGCCGCAGCAGCAGGTCGTCATGCGGCGGGGTTTGCAGCAGGCGCGCGATGATTTCGTCCAGGTCGCGGTGCTCGACCTGGACTTCGTGGAGTTTGAGGCGCAGATAGGCGATGTCTTCGGCTTCCTTCATCTTGGTATGGTATGCGGCGGCAGAGGGAAAAACAACATGAGGTGCAGGGTTGAAATGCGGCGGCGTGTGCCCACATACTGGGTACGGAGGTATGCATGAGCCCCCACGCTCACATCCGTTCGCTGCCCCCCGGGGGGGGCGCATGCCGCCTTCGGGGCGGCCCGTCAGGAGGCATAAGCCATGATGATCGTTTTCGACAACCCGGTACTGCATGTCGTGGATTACCCGGCGCAGGATGCCGTCGAGGTGATCGACAAGCGCGTGAACAAGGGCGTCCTGATGCGTGACGGGGCGGCGGATCGCTTCCGTGCCGACTTGAAGGCGCTCGTTTCGGGCGATCCCGACATCGAGGCCTTCGGCGACCTGCTCGAGGAATACGGCTCTCTCATCAACCAGCCCGCCATCTATCACTGATCAGCGCAGGAAAGTCAGTCCCCACAGCACGGCCATGCCGACCGCAATGGTGGCGAATGTGCTGCGCGTGAGGTAGGCGACGGCGAATCCGACCAGCGCGGCGGCGCTGCGCGGCCCGTCGAATGCGGCTTCCAGACCCGCCGCACCGGACAGAAGCTGCGGCGCGATGATGGCGGCGAGGATGGCCGGCGGCACGTAATGCAGGATGCGCCGCAGCCAGAGCGGCAGATCCCCCTCTCCCAGCAACGCCAGGAAGGACAGCCTGGTGGCGAAAGTCGCCAGGCCGAGCGCGGCGATCACGCCCCAGATCGCGATTTCGGCCATGATTGTCCAATCAGTCGCGCGAGCGACTCTGTGCGCTCCCCTCGCCCGCTTGCGGGAGAGGGGATGGGGGAGAGGGTAACGGGCATGGCCGCAGCGTTCATTGCTTCCGTTTTGCCCTTTTCATGCCCGTTTCCAGTGCGATGCCGACGGCGGCGCCGATCAGGGCCGCGGCCATCAGGTTCAGCTTCAGCGGCAGGACGAGGAACACGGAAGTCAGCCCGCCCGACACGGCGGCCGCCGCCATGGCACGATCGCGCAGCAGCGGCGCCAGCACGCCGATGAAGGTGAGGGCGACGACGAAATCCATCGACCAGTCGGCCGGCACCCGCGCGCCGAGGTAGATCCCGCCCAGGCTGGCGATTTGCCAGAGCAGCCAGAGCGTGGCGGCGATGCCCAGGTAGAACCAGGGGATGTCCTTGCGGCCGTCGAGCACGCGCGACAGCGTGACGGCGAAGGCCTGGTCGGTGAGGAGGTAGCCGGCCAGCCACCGCTCGAATCGGGAGGTGCCGCGGAACTGCTGCGCCAGCGTGGCGCTGTACATCATGAATCGCAGGTTGACCACCCAGCCGGTGAGGACGATGACCCATGCCGGCGCGCCGGCAGCGAAGAGTTGCGTGGCGACGATCTGAGAAGAACCGGCGAACACCATCCAGGAGAGCGCGAAGGACTGCCCCGGCGTCAGCCCGGCGCCGGCCGCGGCCGCGCCGCAGACCATGCCGAAGAGCAGCACGCCCGGGGAGAGCGGCAGGCAGGCGCGCGCCCCTGCCATGAAAGCCTGCTGTCGGGCGCTGCGGGTGTCTCGGACGGGGGCGGTCACATTTCTTGCGGGTTTTGACGGGGCGATATAATTATCGCGTCTATTCGGGATTTGCGCAGATGAACAAGGCATTCGTCAAGGAAAGCGAGCAGGACGACGAGGAGGCTGCGGTCGCCCCGGCGCTGCCGCACGGCACGAAGAACTACATGACGCGCCGCGGCTACAACCTGCTCAAGGCCGAACTGGAGCAGCTCGTCAGGACCGAACGGCCGGCACTGGTCCAGGTCGTGTCGTGGGCGGCCAAGAACGGCGACCGCTCCGAGAACGGCGACTACATCTACGGCAAGAAGCGCCTGCGCGAGATCGACCGGCGCATCCGCTTCCTCATGAAACGCCTGGAAAGTTCCATCATCGTCGATCCGGCCAGCCAGGAAAACACGGAGCAGGTGTTCTTTGGCGCCACCGTCACGGTCTGCGATGCGGAGGGGGGCGAGCGCAGCTACCAGATCGTCGGCATCGACGAAGCGGATGCCGGGCAGGGCCTGATCAGTTGGATCTCGCCGCTGGCCAGGGCGCTGCTCAAGGCGCGCGAGGGCGACTCGGTGCGCTTCAACAGTCCGTCCGGGCTGCGCGAGTTGGAGATCGTCGAAATCCGCTACGCCTGATCAGCGCACGGCCGGCAGGGAGAAACTGAAGGTGCTGCCCTGGCCCGGCGTCGATTCGGCCCAGATGCGGCCGCCATGGCGCTCGATGATGCGCTTGCAGATGGCCAGGCCGACACCGGTGCCGGAGAATTCCGTGGCGGCATGCATGCGCTGGAACATGCCGAACAACTTGCCGGCATAGCGCATGTCGAAGCCGGTGCCGTTGTCGCGGATGCTGACGATCGTCTCGCCGTTCTCGATCCTGCCCTCGATGAAGATTTCCGGATTGGGGTCGCGGCTCGAGTATTTGAAGGCGTTGTCGATCAGGTTGTACAGCACCTGGCGCAGGGCCGTGGCGTCTCCCAGCACGTGCGGCAGTCCGGACATGTGCGTGCGCGTGGCCGGGTAGGCCTCGCTGAGTTCATTGACGGTTTCGCGCGCCATGGCATCGAGATCGACGTCGCGCATGACGAGCTCGACGCGCCCGCTGCGGGAATACTCCAGGATGTCGTCGATCAGTTCGCCCATGCGGTTGCTGTTGAGGATGACGCGCTCGAGCATCTGGGCGCCATCCTGGCTGAGACGGTTGCTTTCGTTCTCCAGCAACAGGCGCGAGAAGCCGTTGATGGCCCGCAGCGGCGAGCGCAGATCATGCGAGATTGAATAGGAAAAGCCTTCCAGTTCGCGCAGGGCCGTTTCAAGCGCCGCCGTCCGCTCGGCGACCCGTTCCTCCAGCGTTTCGTTCATGCTGCGGATTTCCGCCTCGGCGCGCTTGCGCGCGTCGATGTCGATGAATACCCAGATGCTGCCTTCTTGCGGGGCGCCGGGATCGATGGCGCGGCCGATGATGTAACACCAGAAGATGGTACCGTCCTTGCGGCGAAGGCGGATTTCCTCCTCGATGTTCTTGTTTTTGGCGATTTCCGCATAAACATGCTCGCCGCGCTCGATGAATTGAGCAAGGTCGAGATGGATGATCTCGGTTGTCTGCCCGATCATCTCGCCCGGCGTGTAACCGAGCATCCGCTCGAGCTGGGGGTTGCAGTAGACGAAGCCGCGGTTGATCAGCAGGCAGACGCCGATCTCGGCGTTGTCGAGCAGGAGCTGCTGCTCGGCGATGAGCGATTCCATGGTCGCCTCGACTTTCTTGCGCTCACTGATGTCGCGCAGGAACGTGCAGTTCATCTCCTCGCCCTGGAAGACGTAGAAATTGCCGACGATTTCCACCGGGAAGGCATCGCCCAGCTTGTCTCGGTGGCTGCGCTCGTACTTCAGGGTCTTGCGCTTGCGCAGGCGTTCCCACATGGCTGAAAAACGCTCGAGACTGCAGGCGGCATCGAGATCCTGAATGCGCATCTTCAGCATTTCGTCCAGTTCGTAGCCGTGGCGCCGGCAGGCGGCCGCGTTGGCGTAGCGGATGCGGCCCGTCGGATCGAGCCAGAGGATCATGTCCTGGGCATGATCGACGCTGTACTGGGTGCGCGCATGCCGGATGTCTGTTTCCTCGCGCAGCCTGATAGAGCGGTACAGCAGCAAGTTGATGGTGCCGAAGAGCAGGGCGACCAGTCCGCCGATGCCCCAGTTGCGCCGCGCCGCTGCGTCGGCCCTGTCCAGCACAGCGTCGAGCCTCTGTGTCGACAGCACGGCGAAAGAGCGGTCGGGCAGCCAGTGGTAGCCGATGAGGCGGGGCTTGCCGTCGAAGGGCGAGGGACGGAGGTAGGTGCCGGACCCCTTGCCGATATTTTCCGGCAGCAGGGCGGGGCTGTCGGCCAGGCTGCCCGTGGCGATCTTCTCGTTGAAAGGGAAGCGGAACAGGATGCGGCCGTCGCCATGAATGACCGCGATGGACTGCGCTTCGTTCAGCCCGAGCTCATGGTAGAAGCGATCGAAGTAGGCCACGGACAGGGTGGCGCCGACGAGGCCGCCAAACCGCCCCTGGGGAAGGGTGATGCGGCGGGCGATCGGGAAAACCCATTGCCCGCTCGCCGGGCCCAGGACCGTGGCGCCGACGGCGAGGCGACCTTTGGTGTTGTCGAGCAGCATCTTGAAGACGTCGGCATCCTCGAAGCGCGTCGGCGGCGGCGGGTGGGCCAGGCTCACCGCGTGGAATCGGGCGCCGACATCGACCGTCCCGACGGCGATGGCCTGCGGCAGCAGAGCCTTGCGCCTGGCGAGCAGGAGGTGGGTCTTGGCCGGGTCGACCTTCTCCAGTCCGCCCGACTCGACGATGTCCTCGGCGAGATAGGCGAGCAGTTGGTCAACTTCACCCAGGGTACGCACCAGATGCTCGGTCAGCACCCGGGCGGTGGCCAGCGTCTGGCGCTTGCCGGCCTCGACGGCTTGTTCCTGCTCGCCTTGATTGAGCTTGGCGATGGCGGCGGCCAGTATCGCCAGCAGCAGCAGGGTGGTGCCGAGCAGGACGCGCCGGATACGCGGCAACGACCAGCCTTCCTTGGGCGGGGTGCCCGCCGAAAGCGTTACGGGCTTTCCCGAGAGCGGGCTGCCTGGCTGGTCCATGCCGCTTCAACTCCGAAGGCGTCCCCAAATGGACTGAAGCCCGATTCTACGCCTCCATCCATCCTTGAATTGGCGGAAACGAGCCCAACATACCGTGTAATTTTCAAAAAGGAGGACACCTTGAACACCGCGACACGGGAAACCCTCGGCTTCCAGACCGAGGTCAAGCAGCTGCTTCAGTTGATGATCCACTCGCTTTACAGCAACCGGGAAATATTCCTTCGGGAACTGGTTTCCAACGCCTCCGACGCCTGCGACAAGCTGCGCTTCGAGGCCCTGCACAACGGCAGCCTGTTCGAGTCCGATCCCGACCTGAAGATAAAAGTCAGCTTCGACAAGACGGCGCGTACCCTGACCATTGCCGACAACGGCATCGGCATGAGCCGCGAGGAGGTGGTGAACAACCTCGGCACCATCGCCAAGTCCGGCACGCGCGAGTTCTTCCAGGCCCTCACGGGCGACCAGCAGAAGGACGCCCACCTCATCGGCCAGTTCGGCGTCGGCTTCTATTCCTCCTTCATCGTCGCCGACCGTGTCACGGTCGTCACCCGCCGCGCCGGCCTCGCCGCCGACCAGGGCGTGCGCTGGGAATCGGAGGGCGCCGGCGAGTTCTCCATCGAGATGGTCGACAGGCCCGCGCGCGGCACCGAGATCACCCTGCACCTGAAGGAGGGGCAGGACGACCTGCTCTCCGGCTGGAAGCTGCGCCAGATCATCCGCAAGTACTCCGACCACATCGTCCAGCCGATCGTCATGCAGAAGGAGGAGTGGAAGGACGGCGAACAGGTCGCCACGGACGAGGACGAGACGGTCAACCAGGCCAGCGCGCTGTGGGCGCGGCCGAAATCGGACATTACCGAAGAGCAGTACAAGGAGTTCTACAAGCACGTCGGCCACGACTTCGAGGAGCCCCTGGCCTGGCAGCATGCCCGCGTCGAGGGGCGGCAGGACTACACCCAGCTGCTCTACATCCCGGCGCATGCGCCCTTCGACCTGTGGGACCGCCAGCAGCGCCACGGCGTCAAGCTCTACGTGCGGCGCGTCTTCATCATGGACGACGCCGAGCAGTTGCTGCCGGTGTACCTGCGCTTCGTGCGCGGCATCGTGGACTCCAACGACCTGCCGCTCAACGTCTCGCGCGAGATCCTGCAGGAGTCGAAGGACATCGAGGCCCTGCGCGCCGGCTGCACGAAGAAGGTGCTCGGCCTGCTGGAGGATCTGGCGGAGAATCAAAAGGACAAGTACGCCACCTTCTGGAAGGAATTCGGCCGTGTGCTCAAGGAGGGCGTCGGCGAGGATCCCGCCAACCGCGAGAAGATCGCCGCACTGCTGCGCTTCGCGTCCACGCACGCCGATAGCGAAGAGGAATGCGTCTCGCTGGCCGACTACATCGGCCGCATGAAGGAGGGGCAGGAGAAGATCTACTACGTCACCGCGGACAGTTTCACCGCGGCACAGCACAGCCCGCACCTGGAAATCTTCCGCAAGAAGGGCATCGAGGTGCTGCTGCTCTCGGAGCGGGTGGACGAGTGGGTGCTGGGCCACCTCACCGAGTTCGAGGGCAAGCCGCTGCAGTCGGTGGCGAAGGGCGGCCTCGACCTGGGCAAGCTCGAGGACGAGGCGGAGAAGAAAGCCCAGGAAGAACAGGCCGGCGCCTTCAAGGAACTGATGGAGAAGATGCAGGCCTCGCTCGGCGAGCGGGTGAAGGAGGTGCGCATCACGCATCGCCTCACCGACAGCCCGGCCTGCCTGGTCGCCGACGAGCACGACATGGGCGGCAACCTGGCGCGCCTGCTGAAGGCGGCGGGGCAGAAGGCGCCGGCGACGAAGCCGATCCTGGAGATCAATCCGGACCATCCCGTCGTGCAGCGGCTGAAATACGAAGAAGGGCGTTTCGATGACTGGAGCGCCGTGCTGTTCGACCAGGCGTTGCTGGCCGAGGGCGGGCAGCTGGAGGATCCGGCGGCCTTCGTCAAGCGGGTGAATGCGCTGATGCTGGAACTGGGCGGGAAATGACCGCGCCGTCCCGCAGAGGCTGACTTTTTGCTTTTAGCATGAAAGAACGCAGCGTTTGCGCCGGGCCGCCCCAAGCAAACGCGGTACGCGCCGGAGGCGCAAACCGCACGGCTTTTGGCCAGCGCAACCTCGAAGTTCCGAGCGCAGCGAGCTGATGAGTCCCCCCCGCGAGGGGGGCGAGGGGGGGCGGGCGCCCCTCCACCGCTGCCATTGAGCGGGATGGGCAGGTCGGCTATAGTGCAGCCACTCCATTGACATCCTGGGTGCCATGCAGACAGCCGGCGAAAATACCGCGGTACACGAGCATCGCCTGACCCTGCCCGAGGTGGTCGACGCCCTGGCCGGGGACGGCCTCATCCCCAAGGGCGTGGGCGAGGCCTTCAAGAAGGAACGGCGCTACTTCAAGGGCGACATCCATCCGCTGGTCGTCGTCGCAGACCAGAAATGGAAGGCCCTTGCCGAACCGCACAAGCCGCTTTCGCTGGAATACCTGTCCGAATGGCTGGCGAAGCGCACCGGCCTCGCCTACCTGCACATCGACCCGCTCAAGATCAACTTCCAGGCCGTCACGGACGTGATGTCCAACGCCTACGCCACGCGCTTCAGGATCCTGCCCGTCGAGGTCAATACGCGCGAGGTGGTGATCGCCACGTCCGAGCCCTACCTGCGCGAGTGGGAGAAGGAGCTTCAGCCGATCCTGCGCAAGGAGATCCGCCGCGTCGTCGCCAACCCGCAGGACATCGACCGCTACCTGATCGAGTTCTACAACCTGGCCCGCTCGGTCAAGAAGGCCGAGCAGCAGGGCGAGGTGCGCAGCGGGGTATCCAATTTCGAGCAGATGGTCGAGCTGGGCAAGTCCAACCGCCAGTTCGACGCCAACGACCAGCACATCGTCAGCATCGTCGACTGGCTCTGGCAATATGCCTTCGAGCAGCGCGCCAGCGACATCCACATCGAGCCGCGGCGGGAGCTGGGCATCGTGCGCTTCCGCATCGACGGCGTGCTGCACCAGGTCTACCAGATCCCGATGTCGGTCCTGACCGCCATGACCAGCCGCATCAAGATCCTCGGCCGCATGGACGTGGTGGAGAAGCGCCGGCCGCAGGACGGCCGCATCAAGACGCGCACCGCCGACGGCCAGGAGATAGAGCTGCGCCTGTCGACGCTGCCGACCGCCTTCGGCGAAAAGCTGGTGATGCGCATCTTCGATCCGGAAGTGCTGGTGCGCGATTTCGCCGAGCTGGGCTTCAGCGACGACGACAAGGCGCGCTGGACGCAGATGACCGACAAGCCGAACGGCATCATCCTGGTGACGGGGCCGACCGGCTCGGGCAAGACCACCACGCTCTATTCGACGCTGAAGCAGCTCGCCACGCCGGAAGTGAATGTCTGCACCATCGAGGACCCGATCGAGATGATCGAGGCGGCCTTCAACCAGGTGCAGGTGCAGCAGAACATCGACATGACCTTCGCCGCCGGCGTGCGCGCCCTCATGCGGCAGGACCCGGACATCGTCATGGTGGGGGAGATCCGCGACCTGGAGACGGCCGACATGGCCGTGCAGGCGGCGCTGACCGGCCACCTGGTGCTGTCGACCCTGCACACCAACGATGCGCCGACGGCGGTGACCCGCCTGCTCGACCTGGGCACGCCGGCCTACCTGCTCAATGCCACGCTGCTGGGCGTGATGGCGCAGCGCCTGGTGCGCACGCTGTGCCCGCACTGCAAGAAGGCGTCGCCCATGACGCCGGAGGAGGAGGACATCTGGCAGGCGCTGGTTTCGCCCTGGAAGGCCGCCAGGCCGCAGCAGATCCATCATCCGGTCGGCTGCCTCGACTGCCGCATGACGGGCTACATGGGCCGTGTCGGTCTTTACGAAATCATGCTCATGTCGCCCGAGCTGCGCAAGCTGATCACGCCGACCACCGATCTGGCCAAAGTGCGGGAGCAGGCCTACCGCGAGGGCATGAAGCCGCTGCGCATATCCGGCGCGATGAAGGTCGCCGCCGGCGTCACCACCCTGGAAGAAATCCTCCAGTCCGCGCCGCCGGCGCAAAGCGAGTAGCGTTCTCCTGCGCGCTAGTACCGATTGCCGCCCTGGCCGTAGAAAGGCGGCCAGCGTCCCACCGAGTTCTCCAGCATGATCAGTTCGGCGTCGGTGTGGTTGATCACCGTGGCCGGCGCCATCATCTGGCTGCCCGAGGCATGGATGTAGATCGGGTGGTCGTGGTGCTTGGTCTTGATGGTTTCCCTCAGCTTCGGATCGCCCGTCGGCGTCACCTCGGCCTCGCCGTAGCACAGGCAGAAATAGGTGCGCGCCTCCTCGGCCTCGATGTAGCAGCCGGTGCCGCGGATGCCGATGGTGGCGGTGGGCGTGGCGATCTGCAGGTTGCGCGGCCGGTCGCGCCCCTTGCCGATGACGCTGAGGATGCTGCCCGTGACGATGCGCAGGAACTGTGCGCCGCCACTCTCCTCGAAGGTGACCTTGGTTTTCTCGCGCTGCAGGAAGGCGTCGGGGCCGACGATGTAGACGGCCTCGCCGCCTATGCCCGTCATCACCGTCTGGCCCGGCTTGATATTGAGGCCGATCGAGGCCCGCGTCGCATCGACGCCCACCGGACCCTTGAGGTGGCGAAATCCCGGCGTGGCCGGCAGCGAGCCGGCGGAGAGGGCGTCGCGCACCAGGCCGAGGATGCCGCCGGCGCCGAGCGCCCCGGCGGCGGCCAGCTTGAGCAGGGTTTCGCGGCGGGCCTGACGTTCCATTTCTGAGTGATTCATGTTTTTCTCCAATCGAAGGCCGCTATTGTCCGCTATTTGCTGAGCAGGCGCATGGCCCGTTCGAGGCCTTCCAGCGTCAGCGGGAACATCCGGCCGCCCATCAGGCTGTGCAGGACCGAGATGGAGTGGCGATAGGGCCACAGGTGCTCCGGTTCCGGGTTGAGCCAAGCGGCATGGGGGTAGGTGTCGAGCAGGCGGCGCATCCAGGTGGCGCCGGACTCCTCGTTCATGTACTCCACCGAGCCGCCAGGCTGCAGGATCTCGTAGGGGCTCATGGTGGCGTCGCCGACCAGGATCAGCTTGTAATCCGGGCCGTACTTGTGCATGACGTCCCACAGCGGGAAGCGTTCGGTGTGGCGGCGCCGGTTGTCGCGCCAGACGTGGTCGTAGACGCAGTTGTGGAAGTAGAAGTACTCGAGGTGCTTGAATTCCGTCTTGGCCGCCGAGAACATCTCCTCGCAGATGCGGATGTGGTCGTCCATCGAGCCGCCGATGTCGAGGAACAGCAGCACCTTCACCTTGTTGTGCCGCTCCGGGCGCATCAGCAGATCCAGCCAGCCGGCGTTCTTCGCCGTGGCCGAGATGGTGCCGTCCAGGTCGAGTTCCTCGTCCGCGCCGTCGCGGGCGAAGCGCCGCAGCCGGCGCAGCGCCACCTTGATGTTGCGCGTGCCCAGTTCCACCTTGTCGTCGAGATTGCGGTATTCGCGGTTCTCCCACACCTTGATCGCCGTGCGGTTGCCGGCCGATTCGCCGCCGATGCGGATGCCCTCGGGATGGTAGCCGTGCGCGCCGAAGGGGCTGGAGCCGCCGGTGCCGATCCATTTGCTGCCGCCGGCATGGCGCTTCTTCTGCTCCTGCAGGCGCTTCTTGAACTCCTCCATCAGCTTGTCCCAGCCGAGCGCCTTGAGCTTGGCCTTTTCCTCGGGCGTGAGGTGCTTCTTCGCCATCAGGCGCAGCCAGTCCTCGGGGATGTCCGCCTCGAGGCCGGGAATGCGCTCGACGCCCTTGAAGTATTCGCCGAAGGCCTTGTCGAACTTGTCGTAATTCGTTTCATCCTTCACCAGGCAGGTACGCGAGAGAAAATAGAACTCGTCGATGCTGTGGCCGGCGACGTGCTTCTGCAGCGCCTCGAGCAAGGCCAGGAACTCCTTGGTCGAGACGGGCAGCTTGGCCGCCTTCAGGTGGTGGAAGAAGTCGATCAGCATGGGCGCCTATTTCGCGGTGATGGTGTCGTCGCTGAATATCTCGCAGCGGTTGCGGCCGCCGTGCTTGGCGGCGTACAGCGCTTCGTCGCAGCAGCGCAGCAGGTCGTCCGGGGTGCGCGCATGGTCGGGATAGGCGGACAGCCCGCAGGAAATGGTGGCTTCAAGCTGGAAATCCCCGAAAGGCATCCGCGTCGCCTCGAAAGTCTTGCGCCAGGACTCGGTGCGCTCGATGGCAATGCCCAGCGGCATGCGCGGCAGCAGGACGACAAACTCCTCGCCGCCGTAGCGGCAGGGGACGTCCTCCGTCCTGATGTTGCCCCAGAGCACGGCCGCCAGTTCTCGCAGCACCTTGTCGCCGGCCTGGTGGCCGTAGGTGTCGTTCAGTTTCTTGAAGTGGTCGATGTCGATCATGACCAGCGTCAGGGGGTAGCCCTCGCGCTTGGCGCGCGCCAGTTCGCGCTCCAGGGTTTCGTCCAGGTAGCGCCGGTTGAACAGGTTGGTCAGGCCGTCGCGCACCGCCAGCTCGCGCAGCTCCTCCTGCAGCCGGTGGATTTCCGCGAGCTGGTGCTGCAGCATGGTGTTGGTCTCCTTGAGATCGGTCTCCATGCGCTTTCTTTCGGAAATGTCGTGTTTGATGGCGACGAAGTGGACCGTCTGGCCTTTCTCATTGCGGACCGGCGCGATGGCCATCAGTTCGGTGTAGAGGCTGCCGTCCTTGCGCCGGTTGATGATCTCGCCGCGCCAGACCCGGCCGGCGCGGATGGTGCGCCAGAGCTCGTCATAGAAAGTCTTGTCGTGCTTGCCGCTGTTGAAGATGCGGGTGCTCTGACCGGTCAGCTCTTCGGCGCCATAGCCGGTAATGCCCGTCAGGGCGGGATTGGCGTATTCGATCAGGCCGGCCGGGTCGGTGATGGCAATGCCTTCGGCGGCGGCCTCGATGGCGGCGACGCGCGCCAGCAGCGCCGTCTCCAGCCGCTTGCGCTCCCGCAAGTCTGCGATGGCGACGAACAGGGCCGGCTGGTTGTTCAGCGTGCCCAGGGTCGCGGAGCGTTGCGTCAGCAGCGGTGTGCCGTCGCCGCGCACGAACTCGATGACCTGGTTGCGCACGGAGCCTGTGGCGCGAATCTCATCGAGAAATCGCTGCCGTGCTTCCGGATCGGGATAGAAGCGCGTGACGTCGCCGCCGACCAGTTCGTCCAATGGCAGGCCGCTCAGGTCGGCGGCGGACTGGTTGGAGTAGATGATGCTGCCGTCCTCCGGGCGCGTGATCAGCAGCGCGATGGGCGTTGTGTCGGCGATGGTGCGGAACTTGGTGTTGCTCTCCCGCAGGTCGTCCTCGACACGCTTGCGGCCGGCGATTTCCAGCCTGAGCTTGCGCGTCAGAGCGATGAAGACGATGACGACGGCCGCGAGGAGCAGCGCCAGGCCTGAAGTGGCCGCTGCGGCCGCGGTCATGCGGCGATCGGCACGCGGCGCCGGATCGTAGAGGAATCCATCGAGCGGGAAATCGTGCTTCATCATGCCCATGTCGGCGTAGGTGTCCGCGATGTGTTTCCAGCGGCCGGGATTCATGTGGCCGATTTCCAGCAGGTCCGGCCTGAGCAGGGAGTACATCTCCCTTGCCTCGAAGCGCAGGTGCTCGCGGCTCTTGCGGTTGCCGTGGCGGGCGATGATCAGGTCGGCGATCTCGTCCTGATGCTGCATGGCGTAAGTCCAGCCCTTCAGGCTGGCCTCGCGGAAGGCCGCCACTTGCCTGGGATGGCGCGCGATCTGTTCGGCCGAGGTGAACAGGTTGTCGCCGTAGAAGTCGATACCGGCGGCGCGCGGCGAGAATTCGAGGTAGGCGAATTTCTTCCTCAGGAAGAAGAACGGCTCGTCCGTGCTGTAGGCGGTGAGCACGTCGACACGGCCTTCGATCAGGTCCTGGTGGTCGAAGCTGTGCGGCATGATGACCATGCGCTTTTCGCTGACGCCTTCCTTGCGCAGGTAGGCGAAGACCTCGTCGGCGTGCGGCTCGACCATGAGCCGTTTGCCGACCAGGTCATGCACGGTGCGGATGCCGTCATCGCGTCGCGCGGCCAGGATGAAGGGGGAGTGCTGGAAGATGACGGCCAAGGCCACCACCGGCTTGCCCTGGGCGTGCGCCAGAATCAGCGCCGAATTCGAGACGCCGAACTGCGCACGGCCGGCGAGCACTTCCTTGACCGGGTCGGTTTCGGGGCCGGCCTCGAGGATGTTCACCTCCAGGCCGGCTTCCCGGTAGTAGCCCAGTTCCTGCGCCGCGTAGTAGCCGGCGAACTGGAACTGGTGCTTCCATTTCAGCTGCAGGGTGACCTTCTCCAGCGCGCTCGCGGGCAGGGAAAGCAGGGCGGCCAGGAGCAGGAGAAAGCGCATCAGCGGTTCTGTCGGGCCATGAAGACGAGGCGCTCGAACAGGTGCACGTCCTGTTCGTTCTTCAGCAGCGCGCCGTGCAGGGGCGGGATGGCCGCCTTCTGGTCCTTGGCGCGCAGCGCCTCGGGCGGGATGTCCTCGGCGACGAGCAGCTTCAGCCAGTCGAGCAGTTCGGAGGTGGAGGGCTTCTTCTTCAGGCCGGGGATCTCGCGCAGCTCGAAGAACACCTCCAGCGCCTCGCGGATCAGCGTCTTTTTCAGGCCGGGGAAGTGCACGTCGATGATGCTCTGCATCGTCTCCTTGTCGGGGAACTTGATGTAGTGGAAGAAGCAGCGGCGCAGGAAGGCGTCGGGCAGTTCCTTCTCGTTGTTGCTGGTGATGAAGACGATCGGGCGGTGGCGCGCCTTGACCAGTTCGCGCGTCTCGTAGACGTAGAACTCCATGCGGTCGAGTTCGCGCAGCAGGTCGTTGGGGAACTCGATGTCGGCCTTGTCGACTTCGTCGATGAGGATCACTGTCGGCGACTCGGCGCTGAAGGCCTGCCACAGCACCCCCTTGACGATGTAGTTGGAGATGTCATGGACGCGGCTGCCATGTTCGCCGCCGAGCTGGGAGTCGCGCAGGCGCGAGACCGCGTCGTATTCGTAGAGGCCCTGCTGCGCCTTGGTGGTCGACTTGACGTGCCATTGCAGCAGGGGCAGGCCGAGGGCTGCGGCGACCGTTTCCGCCAGCATGGTCTTGCCGGTGCCCGGCTCGCCCTTGACGAGGAGGGGGCGCTGCAGGGTGATGGCGGCATTGACCGCCAGCATGAGGTCGGGCGTGGCGACGTAATCGGAGGAGCCTTCGAATCGCATCATTGAATTCCATTTCGGGGGATAGCCAATTATGAACGAAGCCAATCCCGCAGGATAGGTGTTGCGGCGCAATAAATCAGTGCTCGCAAGAGGGCTATTCTGCGCAATGTGCCCGTGGCATTTTTCGTTACAATGAACGCGCAATGCCAGGATTATCCGAGTTGAATACCCATAACGGGGAAGGCCTGCGCCGGGAGATGGGATGGACCTGACGGATTTCTTCGAGGCTGACTTGTCCGACGCCGTGGCGATCGAGACGCTGAAGAACATATCCGTGCCGCCCTGCCCGGAGATCGTCGTCGAGCTGCTGGGGGAAGCCGAGCGGGAGGATATCGATTTCATCCGCATCTCCAGGCTCGTGACCGGCGATGTGGCGCTCGCGGCGGCCGTCATGAAATCCGCCAACTCGCCTTTCTTCGCCCTGCGCCGCAAGGTGCAGTCCGTGCAGCAGGCGGTGGCGGTGCTGGGCCTGCGCAACCTGCTGAAGATCGTCTACGGCGTCGTGCTCAAGCAAAGCCTGGGCGGAGCCGAGGCGCCGCAGATGGCGCGCTTCTGGGAGCGCTCGAACTACAACGCCGTCGTGTCGGCCTATCTCGCCGGGCGCCTGCCGGGCATTTCCTCGGACGACGCCTATACCTTCGGCCTCTTCCACGATGCCGGCATTTCCATCCTGATGCAGAAGTTTCCCGGCTACAGGCAGACGCTGGCGCAGGCCAATGCCACGCCCTTGTCATTCACGGCCGTGGAGGACGAGCACCACCACACCAACCACGTCGTCGTCGGCGCCCTGCTGGCGCGCAACTGGTACCTGCCCGACCAGGTGGTCTGGGCGATTCGCTACCACCACGAACCCGGCGTCTTCACCACGCCGCGCCGGCATGCGACGCCCGATGTCTGCCTGCTGGTGGCGATCCGCCTGATTTCCGAGCATATCGTCGCGCGCTTCCTCGGCTATCCCGACGACGCCGAGTGGGAAGCCCACAAGGAATCCGCGCTGGCCCACCTCGGCTGGTTCGAGGACGACATCGACGACCTGGCGCGCGGCCTGGCGGTGGACCTGAAGGAAATCCAGGCGTACCGCGGCGGTTAAATCCTTCTTCTGAGGCACTCCACGTAAGCCTCGCCGTCCGGCGGGGACTGACTTTTCTGCGAGCGCCACATCGTCTCGCCGAGGCATTCCAGCACGTCGTGCAAGGCTTCGTGGCGGTCGCCGCGGCGGGCGAGCAGCGCCTCGAAGGCGGCGCGCAGGCCGGGCGGCTGGTCGATGACGAGTTGTTCTTCCACGGCCAAGTGCAGGGAAAGATGCAGGAAAGGATTGGCTTCGCCGGATTCCGGCGTCCATTCGCGCGTCAGTGCCGTTTCGCTTGCCTCCAGCAGTCCGTGGTATTCGGGGTGCAGCAGGACGAGCCGGATGGCGGCATCCTCTAGCGGGGAGACGACTTCCCGCGCGCGGTGCTTGCGCCAGGCATCGATGAAGAACCGGCGGGCCTGATCGCGAGAGGGATTAAACATTGCGGCCGAACAAGGCCAGCACCGCGCCGTTGTGTATCTGGCGATTGCCGTCGAAGAGGGGGGCGATCTGGCCGCCGCCGTAGGCCCCGATCAGCGGCATGCCGGGGAAGCGCGCCTTGACCACCTCCAGGTCGCGGTCCTCGCCGTCGAAGAAGTACGGACCGCGGCCGAGGCAGGAGAAGAGCAGGCCGAATTCAGGCGCCGTGCCGAGCCCGGCCGCCAGTTCGTCGGCGAGCCGGCCCATTTCGCTTTCCGCCGCATGGGCCTGCCGCATGGCCCAGAACACCTGTGTGCCGGGTTCCAGCGGCATGGCCAGGGTGACCGAGCGCTCATCGTGGCTGGCGGCGATGATCGGCATCAGGACATAGCGCCCTTCCTCGATGGCGCGCTCGGGATTGCCCGAAACGATGCCGGCGGCCAGCAGGTGGAAGGGCAGCTTCTCCGCCTCGCGCATTTCCATCGGCAACTCGCGCAGCAGCGCATTGAGTGCGGGATGTTCTCCCATCCTCAGCACGTCGCGGCCGCTGCCGATCGCGGAACGCGGTTGGCCGAGGATGCGCATGCCGCGCGAGACGCCGATGGCGGCGATCGCACCGGCGATCGCCGTTTCGCCACGGCCCTCCGTTGCCATCTTGCCGTGGCACCATATGCGGCCGGCGACGTGCGCGCTGTTGTCCGTCGAGAGCAGGCCGTAGCGCTGCCCGCCGCTGTGCAGCCAGCCGTCCGTGACGGCGTTCGGCGCGGCCAGGGAGAGCCGCGGCGCGTCCGCGGCGGGATGGGCCGCCAGGCCGCGGTCGCCCCCGAAGACCATGGCGCAGGCGGCAGGACGATCGAGCACCCAGTCCTCCTCGGTGAACACGCCCGGCGCGGTGCAGCCGGTGACCTGCAGGCAGTTGGCCGTGCGCGACGCGGCGACTACGGCGGCGTGGGCCATGTGCGCGAAATCCGTGCTGAGAAAGAGCAGCACGCTGCGGGCGATGCCGACCCCGGCACGGCCGAGCGCCTTGCGCACGACATCGGCCGCAAGTTCAGGATCGGCCTTGTCGGCACTGACGATGGCGGTGGCGATCATGGACCCACCCCCCGGCCCCCTCCCCGTGGGAGGGGGTGACGGTGGTTCGCCGCTGCGCGGCTCCATGGTGTTGGCTGCGCCATCCTTGGGGGCCGCGCGGGAGCGTTGCGCCTCGGAACGTGCGCAGCGGAGCGCGGCAATAATTCGGCTTCACTGCGCAGCTTCGCAGGCGCGGGCGTTACGCCGAATTCCCGGCGGATGGCGCTCATCCGGCGCTCTTCTCCGGCCATTCGCAGAGGTCGTTGATGAGGCAATGCGGGCAGTCCGGCTTTGCCGCCTTGCACACGTAGCGGCCGTGCAGGATCAGCCAGTGGTGGGCGTCCGGACGGTATTCTGCGGGGACGACCCTGAGCAGCTTGTCCTCCACTTCGCGCACATCCTTGCCAGGCGCCAGTCGGCTGCGGTTGGCGAGGCGGAAGACATGGGTGTCCACGGCAATCGTCGGTTCGCCGAAGACCGTGTTCAGCACGACATTGGCGGTCTTGCGGCCGACGCCGGGCAGGGCCTCCAGGGCCGCGCGGTCGTTCGGCACCTTGCCGCCGTGCCGTTCCAGCAGGATCCGCGCCATGGCGGCGACGTTCTTCGCCTTCGTCCTGTAGAGGCCGATGCGGCCGATGTAGGGGATCAGGCCCGCTTCGCCTAGGCGCGCGATTGTCTGCGGCGTGCCGGCCGCCTCGAACAGCTCGCGCGTGGCGAGATTCACGCTCTTGTCGGTGGCCTGCGCGGAGAGGATCACAGCCACCAGCAACTGGAAGGGCGTCTTGTATTCGAGTTCGGTGGTCGGGGCGGGATTGGCCTGCGCAAGGCGCTCGAAGATCGCGCGGACTTTCTTCGGCGACATGGCTCGCGCGGCTCAGGCGTGCGCCTGGACGGCGTGCGCCGGGGGCACACGCCTGGCGGCGCGGGCATCGAGCCAGTTGCGCCCGGCGATCATGAAGCCGAGCACCAGGAAGGCGCCGGGCGGCAGGATGGCGACGAGGAACCCCGGATAGCGCTCGGGCAGCAACTGCAGGGCCTGCGCGCCGGGGATGACCATCTCGATGCCGGAGAACAGCATGCCGGTGCCGATGAATTCGCGCAATCCGCCGAGCATGGCGATGGCCACCACCATGCCGACGCCCATCATGGCCCCGTCCCAGGCGGCGATCAGCGGCGTGTTCTTGGCGGCGAAGGCCTCGACCCGCGCCAGGACGATGCAATTCACCACGATGAGCGGGATGAAGATGCCGAGCACGCGATACAGCTCGTGCAGCCAGGCGTTCATGGCGAGGTCCACCATCGTCACGAGCGAGGCGATGATGAGGATGAACACCGGGATGCGGACTTCGCGGGGGATGAAGCTGCGCACGCTGGCCACCATGCCGCTGGCCAGGGCCATGACGAGGATGGTGGCGAGGGCGAGGCTGACTCCGTTCACGAAGGTCGTGCTGACGGCGAGGATGGGGCACAGGCCGAGCAGCTGCACCAGGCCGGTATTCTGTTTCCAGATGCCGTTATGGGCGACTTCTTTGAATGCGCTCATGGCGTGGGTTCCTTTTCCATGACGGATTGTGCCGGAAGCGCATAGAGTTTGTCGCGGTTTGCGGCGGCAAACTGCAGTGCGCGGCTTACGGCATTCGTGACGGCGCGGGCGCTGATGGTGGCACCGGCACGGGCATCGAAATGGCCGCCGTCCCTCTTCACTTTCCATTTGGCCGCGGGGACTTCCCCGAATCCTGTCGCGTCGAACTGGCGGATCCAGGGGGCCGCCTTGTTGCGGTCCTTCTTCGGATCAATGTAGTCGCCCAGGCCCGGCGTTTCCTTGTGGCTGATCACGCGCACGCCGATCACCCGGTTGTCGGCGCCGATGGCGAGCATCAGGCGGATTCTGCCGCCGTAGCCGTCGGGCGCGACCGTCTCGAAGACCAGGGCCGCCGCTGTGCCGGCCTTGCGCGCGCGCAGCAGGCGCACGGGATCGTCGCGTGCCTCCAGGCCGAGCTCGCTGCGCGGCGCCACCAGGACGGAATCCGCCAACGGGGCGTTGTCGTAGAGGTGGGCGGGCAGGACCTCATCCACGAGCTTCATTTTTTCCGCTTCGATGCTGGCGTCGATGGCAGGCTTGGTGGCCCGGTAGGTCGTCGCCATGAACGTGGTGAACACCACGGTGAACACCGTCAGGATGAGCGCGGTGCGCAGGGAGACGCGCAGGGCGGTCGGTTCGCTCATGGTGCACCTTCGCCATGCTTGTTGTTATCCCGTTCGCCTTCTTTGCGGCCGAACACCGGCGGCTGGGTGCCCATGTCGATGAGGGGCACGCACAGGTTCATGAGCAGCACGCCGAAGGCCATGCCGTCGGGGTAGGCGCCGAAGGTGCGGATGATCCAGGTCAGCAGGGCGACGCCGGCGGCGAAGATCAGCTTGCCGCGCGGCGTGGTGGCGCCGGAGACCGGATCGGTGGCGATGAAGAAGGCGCCCAGCATGGCGCCGCCGGTGATGACGTGGAAAGTCGGCCCGGCGTAACTGTCCGGGTTGGCGAGGCTGAACGCGGTGGCGATCGCCGCCAGCACGGCGAGGAAGGCGACCGGCACGTGCCAGGTGATGATGCGCTGCTGCAGCAGCCACAGGCCGCCGGCGAGGTAGGCCAGCGCGATCCATTCCCAGCCCTTGCCGCCGATGTTGCCGAAGGTGGCGTGCGAGCCGAGGATGCCGGCCACGGTGGCGCGCGCCTCCGGCGTATGGAGCTGGGTGCGCAGGGCGTCGAGCGGCGTGGCCATGGTGACGGCGTCCTGTGCGGACTGACTTTCGAAGATGACGCGCATCTGCGCCGCGAAATCCGTGAAGCCGACCGCCGGCCATTGCGACATCAGGGCCGGGAAGGCGATGATGGATACGCAGAAAGCGACCATTGCCGGATTGAACGGATTCTGTCCGAGCCCGCCGTACAGATGCTTTGCGACGACGATGGCGAAGAGCGTGGCCGAGACGACGAGCCACCAGGGCGCGATGGGCGGGAAGGTCAGCGCGATCAGCCAGGCCGTCACCAGTGCGCTGCCGTCGGACAGAAACAGCCCCAGCGGCTTGCCGCGCAGGCGCAGCATGGCCGCCTCTCCGGCCAGCGCCGCGGCGGAGGCCAGGGCGATCTGCACCAGGATCGCCGCGCCGAAGAACCAGACATAGACCGCAATGCCCGGCAGCAGGGCGACCAGCACCTTGAGCATGATCGCGCGGACGCTGATCGGCAGATGGACGTGGGGCGAGCTGTTCATGGCAGTTGTCAAACCGGTTCCTCCGGCGGCGTCTTGGCCAGTTCGCGCACCTTGTCGCGGCGCGCCTCGATCTCGCGGATTTCGGCCTGTTTTTCCGGCGTCAGGTTGTCGATGTTTTTCGGCTGCACGCCGGCTTTCTGCGCCTGGACGCGCGCGATGGCGGCCGCGATGAGCGCCTTCTTCCGGTCGTCCAGGGGCGTCAGCGGCTTTTCCTCGGGAGACGCCGGCTGCGATGCCGCCGGCGTCGCGGCCGCCTTTGCCGCACTCGCACCCGCGCCTTCCGCCGCCTGCCGTCCGGCGGCGGTTTTGGCGGCCAGTCGCGCCGCCTTTTCGGCCTTTTCGCGCTCCTCCCGCGCATTGCGGAACTCGAAGCGCGCGCGCGCCGCGTCGGCCACGGCTTTTTCCCGCTCCAGCGTCCGCATCGAGGACTTGGCGAAGCGGTAGTAATCCACCAGGCGGATGTTCGAAGGGCAGACATAGGCGCAGCAGCCGCATTCTATGCAATCGAATATGCCGTACTCCTGGGCCTTGCCGAAATTCTTCGCGCGGGAGAACCAGTACAGCTCGTGGGGCTGCAGTTCGGCGGGACAGACCCGGGTGCAGGCGCCGCAGCGGATGCAGGGCAATTCCGCACCCTGCGGCGGGAAAAGCGCCGGGCTGGCGGCGAGGATGCAGTTGGCGGCCTTGGTCACCGGCAGGTCGGTCCTCGGCAGGGTGAAACCCATCATCGGGCCGCCCATGATGTAGTGGTCGGTGTCGGCTTTCGGCGCCGCGAGCTTGAGCAGCTCGTCGATCGGCGTGCCGATGAGCACCTCGAGATTGTGCGGCCGCTCGACATTGCCGCTGAGCGTCACGATGCGAGAGACGAGCGGCTCGCCCATCTCGATGGCGCGGTGCACGCTGTAGGCGGTGGCGACGTTGAAGCATTGCACGCCGAATTCGCTGCCGAAGCGGCCGTAGGGCATCTCGATCCCGGTGAGCACGCGGATCAGCTGTCGTTCGCCCCCGGCCGGATAGCGCGTCGGCACCGGCACGACCTCGACGCCGTCCGCCGGCGCCGTTGCCGCGCGCATGGCGGCGATGGCCTGCGGCTTGTTGTCCTCGATGCCGACCAGCACGCGCTCGGCGGAAACGATGTGGCGCAGGATTGCGATGCCGCGCGCGATGCCCTCGGCCCGCTCGCGCATCAGCAGGTCGTCGCAGGTGATCCACGGCTCGCACTCTGCGCCGTTGATGATCAGCGTTTCGATGCGGCCGGCGGCGCCCGGCTTCAGCTTGAGATGGCTGGGGAAGGTCGCCCCGCCCAGGCCGACGATGCCGGCATCGCGCAGGAAGTCCCTGAGCGCATCGGGTGTTTCTGCCTTGTAGTCTGCCGGAACGCGATCGACCCATCGCTCCTCTCCGTCCGGCTCGATCTCCACGCAGAGCGCGGACAGGCCGGAGGGGTGAGGCAGCATGCGCGGTTCGACCGCCAGCACCAGGCCGGAGGTGGGCGCATGGATGGCGGAAGAGAAGCTGCCTTCCGGTGCGCCGATGCGCTCGCCCTTGAGCACGCGCTGTCCGGCCTTGACCAGCGGCAGCGGGGCGCCGCCCGCGCTCTGGCGCAGCGGCACGACCAGTCGGGGCGGCAGCGGCGCCGCCGTGATCGGCGCGTGCGTCGATTCGTCCTTGTGCGAGGCCGGCTTGACGCCGCCCTTGTACGAAAAGAGCGATGCCATCATGCCGTCCGCTCCTCGAGGCGTATGACCGGGTAGCGCCACTTCCAGGTCTCCACGGTTTCCGGCACGGGCACCATGGCGATGCAATCGACCGGACAGGGCGGCACGCACAGCTCGCAGCCGGTGCACAGCGGCGCCACGATGGTGTGCATCTGTTTCGCCGCGCCGACGATGGCATCGACCGGGCAGGCCTGGGTGCATAGCGTGCAGCCGATGCAGACGGCCTCGTCGATGACGGCCACCTGCTTCGGCTTCTCCACGCCGTGCTCCGCGGAGAGCGGCTTGAATTCCTTGCCGAGCAGGTCGGCCAGCTTGCGGATGCCTTCCTCGCCGCCCGGCGGGCATTGGTTGATTTCGGTCTCGCCCTTGGCGATGGCCTGCGCATAGGGCTTGCAGCCGGGAAAGCCGCATTGGCCGCATTGCGTCTGCGGCAGGATGGCGTCGATCTTGTCGACCAGCGGGTCGCCCTTCACCTTGAAGCGGATCGAGGCGAAGCCGAGCATCGCGCCGAGCACCACGGCGATGCCGGCCATGACGAGCAGCGCAGTCAGCATCAGTATTTGTCCAGCCCCGCGAAACCCATGAAGGCGATGCTCATCAGGCCGGCGGTGATCATGGCGATGGCCGTGCCGCGGAAGGGAACGGGAACGTCGGCGCCCTCGAGCCGCTCGCGCAGGCTGCCGAAGAGCACCAGGGCCAGGGAGAAGCCGACGGCGCTGCCGAAGCCGAACAGCAGCGATTCAAGCAGGTTGTGCCGGAAGGCGACGTTGAGCAGGGGCACGCCGAGGACGGCGCAGTTGGTCGTGATGAGGGGCAGGTAGATGCCGAGCACCTGGTGCAGCAGCGGACTGGTCTTCTGGACGATCATCTCGGTCAGTTGCACCAGGCCGGCGATGACAATGATGAAGGACAGCGTGCGCAGGTATTCGAGGCCGTTCGGCACCAGCAGGTAATGGTCGATCAGGTAGGCCGAACCGGAAGCGATGGTCAGCACGAAGGTGGTGGCGGCGCTCATGCCGAGGGCCGTTTCCAGTTTCTTGGAAACGCCCATGAAGGGGCACAAGCCGAGAATGCGGCCGAAGACGACGTTGTTGACGAGAACTGCGCCGATGACGATGAAAAGGTATCCGGTCATTCCGACTGGCTCTGTGTGAGCGTGAATTATCCCTTTATGCGCTGCAGCAAACAACCTTGCTCTTGTTATAGCCTTATGACTTTTCTGGATAATTGAGGTTGGATTGTTAGCTCTCCAACGATATGTCGGGCGGCGTGAGGGGGCGTCTGGTGTCCTCGGCTAGACCGGCGTGCGTCACCATGCCGGCGTGCGCCTGGAGGCCCGCCCTGAGGCCGGCATCCTCCAGCAGCGCGCGGCGCAGGCCGAGACTGGCGAGTTTGATGGCGTAGGGCAGGGTGGCCTGGGTCAGCGCCAGCGTCGCGGTGCGCGCAACGGCAGAGGGCATGTTGGGCACGCAGTAGTGCACGATGCCTTCTTCGAGATAGAGCGGGTCGGCATGCGAGGTGGGTCGCGAGGTTTCGGCAATGCCGCCCTGGTCGATGCCGACATCGACGATGACCGAGCCGGGACGCATGCGTCCGAGCAAGGCCCGCGAAATGCATTTCGGCGACAGCTTGCCGGGAACGAGCACCGCCCCGATGACGAGATCGGCGTCGGCGATGGCGCGGTCGAGCGTGAGCGGGTCGGCGACACAGGTGGCGATGCGGCCCCGGTAAATCCGGTCGAGGGCGGCGAGCTTGCTCACGCCGCGGTCGAATAGGGTCACCTGCGCGCCCATGCCGACGGCGATCTGCAGGGCGTTGGTGCCGACGTTGCCGGCGCCGACGATGACCACCTTGCCCGGCGCCACGCCGGCCACGCCGCCGAGCAGTACGCCCGAGCCGCCGTTGGCCATCTGCAGGGCCCAGGCGCCGACCTGGGGCGCCAGCCGTCCGGCCACACGCGACATGGGCGCCAGCAGGGGTAGGTCGCCTTGCGCATCCGCCACCGTCTCGTAGGCCACGCAGGAGAGGCCGCAGTCGATGACATGCTGCAGGAGGTCGGGGTCGGGCGCGAAATGCTGGTAGGCGAAGAGGATCTGTCCCCGCCGCGTCAGGGAAAACTCCGCAGCCTGCAATTCCTTCACCTTGACGATCATGTCCGCCCAGGCGTAGATCTCGGCGGCGTTCGTCGCGATGCGTGCCCCGGCCGCGACATAATCGGCATCGGCAAAGCCGACGCGACGACCGGCATCCTGCTCGATCCGGACTTCATGGCCTTCAAGAGTCAGTCTGTGCGCACCGGCGGGCGTCAGGCCGACGCGGTATTCGTGATTCTTGATTTCCTTCGGAACGCCGACGAGCATGGTTCATGCCTCCCGCTGGGCCGCGCCCAGAAGGGCTGGCGAAGCCACCCTGAAGAAGTGCCTTTGGGGTGCCTCGAGGGAGGCATTCGCCCCCTCGCGGGGCAGCGAGCGAATGCGGGCGAGGGGGCGCGATATTGCCATCTCAGTGATCCCGCGTCGCCTGGATCGCTTCGCGCACCAGGGCCGGTCCGCGGTAGATGAGCCCCGTGTAGATCTGGACCAGTTGCGCGCCGGCTTCCAGCTTGGCGCGCGCAGTTTTCCCGTCCATCACGCCGCCGACGCCGATCAGGGGAATCTCGTTGCCGAGACAACGGGACAGCGCGCCGAGGACGGTGGTGGCTTTCTCGAAGACCGGCAGGCCCGACAGGCCGCCCGCCTCGTCGGCATGAGCGAGATGCTCGACGCCCTCGCGCGAGATCGTCGTGTTGGTGGCGATCGCCGCCTCGATGCGATGGCGGCGCAGCGCATCGGCGATGGCCTGGATCTGCGCCGCGTCGAGATCCGGCGCGATCTTCAGGGCCAGCGGGACAAGGCGGCCGTGCTGCTGGGCGAGGGCTTCCTGTTCGCGCTTGAGGGGACCGAGCAGGCCGTCCAGTTCGGATGCGCCCTGCAGCTGGCGCAGGTTGCTGGTGTTGGGCGAGGAAATGTTCACCGTCACGTAGCTGGCGTGCGGGTACGCCTTGCGCAGGCAGGCCAGGTAGTCGTCGACGGCGCGCTCGATCGGCGTGTCGAAGTTCTTGCCGATGTTGATGCCGAGCACGCCCCTGTAGGACGACCGCCGCACATTTTCGACAAGCGCGTCGACGCCGTGGTTGTTGAAGCCCATGCGGTTGATGATGGCCTGCCGCAGCGCCAGGCGGAAGAGGCGCGGCTTGGGATTGCCGGGCTGCGGCCGCGGCGTCACCGTGCCGATCTCGATGTGGCCGAATCCGAGGGCGGCCAGCCCGTCGATGCACTCGCCGTTCTTGTCGAGGCCGGCAGCCAGGCCGATGCGGTTGGGAAAGTCCAGTCCCATCACATGCACCGGCTTGCCGGCAGGCGCGGCGCAGGCCACGGGCAGATGCAGCGCCCGCGCGGTACGCAGGCTGGCGAGGGTCAGGTCGTGGGCGGTTTCCGCATCGAGCGCGAAGAGGAAGGGCCGGGCGAATTCGTAGAGCATCGGGCAATTCTAGCCGAATGCCCTGCGGTAGCGTGACTCAGCGCGGCAACAGATCTTCGTCGTCGAGTTCGCGCCAGAGGCCGCCGATGCGGCCCTCGATGGGGCGGAACCGGGCCTTGTAGGCCATTTTGCCGCTTTCGCGGATCCAGTAGCCGAGATAGAGATTGGGCAGGCCCAGCGACCGGCATTGGGCGACCTGCCAGAGAATGCACCAGGTGCCGTAGCTGGCGCCGGGCACGTCGGGATCGAAGAAGGTATAGACCGAGGACAGTCCGTCGGTGAGCACATCGACGATGCACACCATGCGCAAGACGTCGCCCTCGCGAAACTCGACCAGGCGGCTGTCGACGTGGCTTTGCAGCAGGAAGTGGGCGTATTGCTCGCGGCTGTCCTGGTCCATGCCGCCGCCGGAATGGCGCGAGGCCTGGTAGCGCTGGTACAGGACATAATGCTCCTCGTCGAAGGCCAGGGGCAGTTCGCGCGCGACCAAGCCGTCGTGGCGCGTCGCCGAGCGACGCTGGGCACGGCTCGGCGCGAAGCGCTCGACGGGGATGCGCACCGGGACGCAGGCGCGGCAGGCGTCGCAATAGGGGCGATAAGTGAATATGCCGCTGCGGCGAAAGCCCGACCTTACCAGTTCGCTGTAGATATGCGCGTCGATCAGGTGACTGGGCGTGGCGACCTGGGAACGGGCGATGCGGCCGGGCAGATACGAGCAGGCGTAGGGCGCGGTGGCGTAGAACTGCAGCAGCGGGAAGGGCAGATCCTTGAGCAGGCTCATGTGATGTCCGCGCCGAATAATGTCCGTGCGCCGTCCCGTGGCCACTTGCCGGGCCCCCGTCCTTCGGTTGTCCAGGTGTCCAGGCCGTGCGCCAGTTCGCTGCGCCGGATTTCCCTTGCGCCCAGCGAGGCAAGATGCGCCGTCTTCATCTGGCAATCTATCACGGCGAAACCCTGGCGTTCAAGATAACGCGCCAGATGGGCCAGGGCGATTTTCGAGGCGTCGGTGATGCGGGAGAACATCGACTCGCCGTAGAACGCGCGGCCGATTGCCACGCCGTAGAGTCCGCCGCATAGCGCGCCGTCGATCCAGGTCTCGACGCAATGGGCGTGGCCGCGCTCGTGCAGGCGGCAATAGGCCTGCTGCATCTGCGGGGTGATCCAGGTGCCGTCCTGTCCCGGCCGCGGCAGGCTGCATGCGCGGATGACCTCGGGAAAAGCCGAATCGAGGCGCACTTCATACCGTCCGCGCCGCAATGCCTTGGCGAGCGAACGCGAGATTCTCAACTCCTCGGGAAACAGCACCATGCGCGGGTCCGGGCTCCACCAGAGGATCGGCTCGCCTTCGGAAAACCAGGGATAGATGCCATGGCGGTAGGCTTCCAACAGGCGCTCCGGCGACAGATCCGCGCCGGCGCACAGCAGGCCGTTGGGACGGGTGAGCGCCTTGCCCACGGGCGGGAAGGGGTCGTTTCGCTCCAGCCAGGGGATCACGTCGCTTCGGTGAGATTGCGGAACACCACTACATGGTCCACGTCGAGGCGAATGCCTATTTTTTCGCCGATGTCGTGGTTGTGATGGCTGGGCACGAGCGAGAGCAGGCGCACGCCGCTGGGCAGCTTCAGGGTGTAGAGAAATTCCGCGCCACGGAAGGCCTTCGCCACGACTTCCGCCTGGGTTGCGGCAGCGTCGTCGTGCACGATGTCATCGGGGCGCAACAGGACCGATACCTGGCAGCCCTTGCCGCAGGCATTGCATCCCGCAGTGCACTCCGACGGTATGTTGCCTGTAAGCCTGCCCAGTTCGATTTCGACTTCCCTGGGATTGAGCACGTTCCCGGTTAGGAACACGCCCTGGCCGACGAAGTCCGCGACGAAGCGGTTGGCCGGACGGTGGTAAAGGTTGTATGGCGTGTCCCACTGCTGGATGCGGCCCTCGTGCATGATACCGATCTCGTCGGCCACGGCGAATCCCTCGTGCTGGTCGTGCGTGACGAGGATGGCGGCGATGCCGGACTGCTTGAGGATGTCGCGCACCTCGAGCGAAAGGCGCTCGCGCAGGTCGACGTCGAGATTCGAAAAGGGCTCGTCAAGCAGCAGCAGATGCGGCTTCGGCGCAAGGGCGCGCGCCAGCGCGACGCGCTGCTGCTGGCCGCCGGACAACTCGTGAGGATATTTCCCGCCCGCGCCGGACAGGCCCACCGTGACGAGCAACTCATCGACGCGGGCGCGCCGTTCGGACTCCGCGGCTTTGCGCAGCCCGAAAGCGATGTTGTCGGCGACGTTCAGGTGGGGAAACAGGGAGTAGTCCTGGAATACCATGCCAATGCGGCGCTGCTCCGGCGGGACGTTCAGCGCGGGACTGCCGACCACGTTTCCGTTCAGATGGATTTCACCGCTGTGAATGGGTTCGAAGCCGGCGATGGCGCGCAGCACCGTCGTCTTGCCGCAGCCGGAAGGGCCCAGCAGGCAACCGATCGCACCCTCTTGAAGGGTGCAGGAAAGATCACTGACCACGACGTGGCTGCCGTAGGCATGGGAGATGTTCTTGAGTTCGAGCAGGGGCATGGCCAAGCAATCACAATCAATTACAATTCTCATTATGCTTCAGGCAGCGGCTTGACGCACAACCAAGATGCAAGCCACGACCACTTCATTGATTCTTCGACCCGCTTACCGCCGCTGGGGCGCGCTCGCCCTGGCGGCGTTCGGCATCGCCGCCCTGGCGGTGGCACCCATTGTCAGCGTCTGGACCAATCTTTTTGTCGGCGGCACCGGCGGCACCTGGTCGCATTTGGCGGCGACCGTCCTGCCGGAATACATCGCAAATACGCTGTGGCTGTGCCTGGGCGTCGGAGGCGGCGTTATCCTCGTCGGCGTGTCCACGGCCTGGCTGGTCACCATGCACGATTTTCCCGGCCGGCGTGTCTTCGAGTGGGCACTGGTCCTGCCGCTGGCCGTGCCGGCCTACGTCATGGCCTATACCTACACCGATCTGCTGCAGTTTGTCGGGCCGGTGCAGAGCGGGTTGCGCGAAAGCTTCGGCTGGCAGGCGGGGGATTACTGGTTTCCCGACGTGCGCACGCTCGGCGGTGCGATCGCCATGTTCATCTTAGTGCTGTATCCCTATGTATATCTGCTCGCCCGCACGGCCTTCCTGGAAAGGGCGAGCGGCATGCTGGAAGTCGGCCGTTCGCTTGGCCTGGGTGCCTGGGGGAGTTTCTTCCGCATCTCGCTGCCGCTGGCACGGCCGGCCGTGGCGGCAGGTACGGCGCTGGCCCTGATGGAGACGCTGGCCGATTACGGCACGGTGGCGTACTTTGCAGTGCAGACCTTCACGACCGGCATCTACCGTGCATGGTTCTCGTTGGGCGATCGCGCCGCTGCCGCGCAGCTTTCCGCAGCGCTGCTCGGCTTTGTCGTGCTGGTGCTGCTGCTCGAACGCGCCAGCCGGGGGCGGGCGCGCTTTCACAACACCACCGGGCGCAACCGCCCGCATCCGGGGCGCCGGTTGTCAGGGTTCAGGTCGGCCGGTGCGATGCTGGCCTGCAGCGTGCCGCTGCTGCTGGGTTTTCTCGTGCCGGCCGGCATCCTGCTGAAGATGGCGATCGTCGAAGGCGATGCCCAGTTCGGTGCACGTTTCGCGCAATTGGCCGGCAACAGTTTTGTCCTGGCGGCGCTCACTGCAATTCTCGCGGTGGGGTTTGCCGTGCTGCTCGCCTATTCCGCACGCATGTCGCGTTCGCGCTGGCCGCAATGGATGAATCGCATCGTCGGGCTGGGCTATTCCGTTCCGGGCTCGGTGATCGCCGTCGGCGTGCTGATTCCGGTGACGCGCCTGGACAACTGGCTGGCCGGATGGATCGCCTCCTGGTCTGGCGTCAATCCCGGACTGCTCCTCACCGGGGGCATCGCCGCGCTGGTCTACGCTTACCTGACACGCTTTCTGGCCATTGCCCTTCAGGCGGTGGAAACCAGCCTCGGCAAGATCACGCCGAGCATGGATGACGCCGCCCGCTCGCTCGGCCTGGGCCAGGGGGCGACCCTCCGTCGCGTGCATTTGCCATTGCTGCGGGGCAGCCTGCTGACGGCGGGGTTGCTGGTGTTCGTGGATGTGATGAAGGAACTGCCGGCGACGCTGGTCATGCGGCCATTCAACTTCGATACGCTGGCAACGCAGGCTTACACGCTGGCTTCGGATGAAAGACTGTCGGAAGCCTCTACGGCCGCACTGGCGATCGTCGCTGTCGGCGTATTGCCTCTGATCGCGGTGTCCAGGCAGATCGCCAAAGGCACTGCGGGCACTTCAGCCTGCTAGGGCCCGTTCTCATTCATCGCATCGAGCGCGTTGCTGCCCAATGCGGATGACTACAAGCCGCCGCAACGCGGCGATGCGCCCAAACAGGTCCGTCGCGCCTAGGTGCTGAATGAGAACAGGCCCTAGCCCCAGATTACCCGCCAGCCCTTGCGCTCGATGTAGCGCGACACCTCGTGATAGGGCTTGCCGATCATCCAGTGCAGTATCGGGCCGGCGCTGATGCAGGTCCATTTCGAACCCCGCTTGCGCCACAGGGCTTCGTCGTGGAAACCCGGTGCCGTTACTTTCATCACCTTGCCGTGAGCCGTCGCCACCATGGTCGATCTCCGTCTTGTCCTTGTAAAGGGCTTAACGGCTGTGATGGCCATTTCCAGTAGGGAGTTCTAGGCTTTCTTGCCTAAAATTTTTCAATCACTTCAGTGGGTTGTGCTTTCACTTCCATATAAACAGACGGTTGTCCGGCTTGCTTCAAGTCGTTTCGAAAAAAGAAAGCGCCGGTCGTATGAAGCGACCGACGCTATTTCAGGAAGAGTCCTACCGCCAGCCGGCGCGATCGAAGATTTTCTGAGCCTGGGCAGTGTTTTTTGACAGGGTGCCGACGTTGAGGCTGTCAGGCTTGAAGGTGCCGAGCGAATCGAGCGCCGGATTGCTGACTTTAGCACTCTTTACCACCGGCCATTCGTTGTTGCCATTGGCAAAGTAGGCTTGGGCTTCGTCGCTGGCAAGATATTCGAGAAACTTCACCGCCGCCTCCTTGTGCGGCGCGGTTTTCAGCATTCCGCCACCGGAAATATTGATGTGTGTCCCGGAAGTGCTTTGATTGGGCCAGACAACGCCGATCTTTTCCATTACCCGCTTGTCCTCGGGCTTCTCGGAGCGCAACAGCCTCGCAATGTAGTAGGTGTTGGAAATCGATGCGCCGCATTCTCCCGCGGCGACTGCGCGAATCTGGTCCGTATCGCCCCCCTTGGGCGTACGCGCGAAATTGGCAACCAGACCCTTGGCCCATTCCTCTGTCTTTTGTTCGCCCAGGTGCTGGATCAGGGCGGAACCGAGCGAGAGGTTGTAGGGATGGGCGCCTGAGCGCACGCAGACCTTGCCCTTGAGTTTTGCACCTGCCAGATCCTCGTAATTCTGCACGTCGGCAGGATTGACCGAGGCCTTGTTGTAGATGATGACGCGGGCACGGGTCGAGAAGGCGAACCAGTCCGGGGAACGCAGATTGTCGGGGATGCGGTCGTCCAGAATCCTCGATTTCACCTGGGCAAAAAGACCGAGCGCATCGGCCTGGGCCAGTCGCGCGGCATCAACCGTGATGAAAACATCCGCCGGGCTGTTGGCACCTTCGTTCTTGATGCGCTCGAGCAGTTCGTCTTCCTTGCCCTCGATGCGGTTGATCTTGATGCCGGTTTGCTTGGTGAAGTTCGCGTACAGCGCTTCGTCCGTCTGGTAGTGGCGTGCGGAATACAGATTGAGTACTTTCTCCTGGGCCAGGGCGGGCAGGGCGCAGGTTGTGGCGAGCATGAATAGATAAGGGCGGATCGATGGCATAGCTGCATTCCTTCGTGGGTTTCAATGCGCGAATCCTATCAGGAATATTATACGAATGCAAATCATTCGTATTAGCAATTGAAGCCATAGGCGGCATCAGTGGCGATGGATAGTGCGTACGTGTGAAGCGGCTCAGGGAAGTTGCTTGAGGCTGCCGACGTCAGCTGTGGCTATTCGACGGGCGCCGTTGAAGCGCCGGGTCCAGTAGTTCTGTCGCATATCTTCGATCCTTACTTCGCCGCCAGTGGCGGGTGCATGCACGAAACGGTATTCCCCCAGATAGATGCCGACATGGGAGAAGCCGCGCCGGAGGGTATTGAAGAACACAAGGTCTCCCGGTTGCAGGGCATCGCGGTGTATGGCATCACCCAGCCTGCTCATGTCGCGTGAGGTGCGCGGCAGCATCAAACCCAGGCCCTCGCGGAATACGTGGCGCACCAGGCCGCTGCAGTCGAAGCCGGTTTCCGGGGATTCACCTCCGCGCCGATAGCCCACGCCGACAAATGACAGGGCGCGCAATGCCAGTTCCTGTGCGCTCGATGCATAACGGTCGATAATGGTTTGGGTTTTCTCGACGGCGATTTCCTCCGAAGCCCAGGAGAATGAGGCGGTTGCCAAAAAGCACAGGCCAAAGGCAATGTGTCGAAAATTCATGGGCTTGACTATAGTTGCGCGATTGCGGTTTGTAAAGGCTGATATATGTATCGACTTGAAGAAGTTGCTGCAGAGCCATGACAAATAAAGATAAATCAAGATACGATTGAGTATAATCGGTGCATCCCTTAGCGGCGCGGCGCCGCCATGCATCACGACACAGGAGATATTTTCATGAACCCGTTCAAGGCCTATCTGATCGAGCAGCAGGACGGCAAGACCGTCGCCGGCTTCACCCAATTCAGCGAAGATCAACTCGACCCGGGCGAGGTGACGATCAGGATCGCCCATTCCAGCGTCAACTACAAAGATGCCCTGGCTGCCACGGGTGCCGGCCGCATCATCCGCCGCTACCCTTGCATCGGCGGCATCGACATGGCCGGCACCGTGGCGAAGAGCACGGATGCCCGCTTCAAGGAAGGCGACGCTGTCATCGCCACCAGTTACGACATTGGGGTGGCGCATCATGGTGGCTATGCCGAGTACGGCCGTGTGCCCGCCGACTGGGTGGTGCCGCTGCCCAAGGGTTTGTCGCTGCACGATGCGATGGCGCTGGGTACCGCCGGCTATACCGCAGCGCTTGCGGTGGTACGCATGGAGGAGAACGGTCTCATGCCGGCCAATGGCAGGGTAGTCGTCAGCGGGGCCACTGGCGGTGTAGGCAGCATCGCCGTCGACGTCCTCTCTCGCCTGGGCTACGAGGTCGTGGCGCTCACCGGCAAGGAAAGCCAGACGGATTATCTGAAAGGCCTGGGCGCGAAGGAAGTGTTGCTGCGCTCAAGCTTGGATCTGAGCAAGATCAAGCCGCTCGAAAAAACGCTATGGGCAGGCGCCGTGGACAATCTCGGCGGCGACGTGCTCGCCTGGATGGCCAGCAACATGAAGCAGAACGGGGTGATCGCCAGCATCGGACTGGCTGCGAGCATGAGCCTCAATACGACGGTGGCACCCTTCATCCTGCGCGGGGCCAGCCTTCTCGGCATCGATTCCGGCTACACCGCCATGCCCTTGCGACGCAAGGTTTGGGAACGTCTGGCCACAGACATGCGTCCCGCGCACCTGGCCGGCATGACTCGCACGGTCAAACTGGCAGAACTGCCGACAGTATTCGACGAATTCATCAAAGGCCAGGCGCATGGACGTGTCGTGGTCGACTGCGCCGGCTGAATCCCGCAGCCATGAGCGAAACAGCAGTCCCAGCTCTGCCGCGGGTCCTCATTGTCGATGATTCGCGCATGGTTCGCGCGACCATCGTCAAGCTCATCAAGGGCCGTTTCGAGGTGCGCGAGGAGGGGGATGGCGAAGCAGGCTGGCAGACGCTGATGGGCGATCCGGGCATCCAGGTGCTGATCTCCGATCTCACCATGCCGAAACTGGACGGTTACGGCCTGCTGAAGCGCGTGCGTGAGTCGGATATTGCACGGATTCGCGAAATGCCGGTCATCATGATTTCGGGCGACGAGGACGAATCGGCGCGCAGTCACGCCAAGGAATGCGGTGCTACGGATTTCATCACCAAGGGCATCGGCACTGCCGAACTGCTGGCCCGGCTCGATGCGCTGATCAAGCTGGCGACGACGCGCAGCGAACTCGAGGCCATGGCCAAGCGGGTCATGGTCGATCCGGAATCCGGCCTCTCCAGCGAGGAATACCTCAAGCAGCAGGGTCGGCAGGCGCTGGCACTGGCGCAACGCCACGGCAGTGAAATCAGCGTCATCGTGGTCGAGATCGATCGCTTCGACGACCTCACCGCGAAGCTGGGCCGACCTGTCGGCGAGCAACTCATCCAGCAGTTTCGTGCCGTGCTATCGAAGCGGGTCCGGCTGGAAGACACGGTCTCGCAGACCGGGCCGGCGCAATTTACGGTGGTGTGTCCGGGCATCGGTCTGGACGATGCACGCGCGTTTGCCAACCGACTGGACCAGACTATCCGCAATGCCACTATCAGTTACCGCGGCGAGCGGGTCGCGGTCGGCCTCAAATTCGGCCTGGCCAACAGCAGGGACGACGAATGGCAGACCATGACCCACCTGCTGCAATTAGCCGTGGGCCGGGCAGTTGAGGAAGAAGCGGTGGACAGTCAGCAGCCCGGACTCGAGGAAGTCGTCGCTGCGCCTCTGCCCGGTCTGGGCGTCGAGGACGCCATGGCCTTGCTGCACGCAGGAAACGTCGAGGGGCTCAAGGGGCACCTGGCCGCCATTGCAGGCCAACTAATGCCCTTGCTCAAGCTGATCGATACGGAGCTCAAGCTCGGCATGGACCTTGAAAGGACCGAGGCAAAGCTGAAGACACTTATTTAAGCCGTTACCACCGGGATCTTGCCGATCCTGGCCTGCCATTCCTTCGGGCCAGTCTGGTGTACCGAGGTGCCCTGCGCATCCACCGCGACGGTGACCGGCATGTCCTTCACTTCGAATTCATAGATCGCTTCCATGCCGAGATCCGCAAAGGCCACCACGCGCGAAGCGCGAATGGCCTTCGACACCAGATAGGCGGCACCGCCGACGGCCATCAGGTAGACCGCCTTGTTGTCCCGGATCGCCTCGATGGCGGCCGGGCCGCGCTCGGCTTTGCCGACCATGCCGAGCAGCCCGGTCTGCTCCAGCATCTGGCGGGTAAACTTGTCCATGCGGGTCGCCGTGGTCGGGCCGGCTGGGCCGACCACCTCGTCGCGCACCGGGTCGACCGGGCCGACGTAATAGATGAAACGGTTGGTGAAGTCCACCGGTAACTTCTCGCCCTTGTTCAGCATGTCGACCAGACGCTTGTGAGCGGCGTCGCGGCCCGTGAGCAGCTTGCCGTTGAGCAGCAGAACGTCGCCCGGCTGCCAGCCGGCCACTTCTTCGCGTGTGGCCGTGTCGAGATTGACGCGCTTTCCCTTGCCGGTATCGTAGACGAGCCTGGGCCATTCATCCAGGTTGGGCGGCTCCAGCCGGGCCGGGCCTGAACCGTCAAGATGGAAATGCGCGTGGCGGGTGGCCGCGCAATTGGGGATCATCGCAACCGGCAGGCTGGCGGCGTGCGTCGGATAGTCCAGCACCTTGACATCCAGGACGGTGGTCAAACCGCCCAGGCCCTGGGCGCCTATGCCCAACGCATTGACCTTTTCGTATAACTCCAGTCTCAGTTCTTCGGCGCGGTTCTTCGGCCCGCGCGCGACGAGTTCATGGATGTCCACAGGCGCCATCAGGGACTCCTTGGCCAGCAGCATGGCCTTTTCAGGCGTGCCGCCGATGCCGATGCCGAGAATGCCGGGTGGGCACCAGCCGGCGCCCATGGTCGGCACTGTCTTCAACACCCAGTCCACGATCGAGTCGGAGGGGTTGAGGGCATGGAATTTGGATTTGTTCTCGGAGCCGCCGCCCTTGGCCGCACAGATCACCTCGACATGATCGCCCGGGACGATCTCTACATGCACCACGGCAGGAGTGTTGTCCCTGGAGTTGGCGCGTGCGCCGGCCGGGTCGAGCAGCACGGAGGCGCGCAGTCTGTTGTCTGGATCGTTGTAGGCGCGGCGCACGCCCTCGTCGACCATGTCCTGCACGCTCATCTTGGCGTCCCAGCGGGCGTTCATGCCGACCTTGAGGAACACCACCGCGATGCCAGTGTCCTGGCAGATCGGCCGATGGCCTTCGGCACACATGCGCGAGTTGATGAGGATCTGGGCGATGGCATCCTTGGCAGCCGCGCTCTGCTCGCGCTCGTAGGCGGCAGACAGCGCCTTGATGTAATCGGCAGGATGGTAGTAGCTGATGTACTGGAAGGCGTCGGCAACGCTCTGTATGAAATCTTCCTGGCGGATGGCGCTCATGGGTTGCCTTTCAGTGCTTTTTCGCCATGACCAGCGAACTGGTCATGATCTTGTCGGTCCAGGCCATGGTCAGGGCTGAAACAAGAAATGTGACGTGAATCGCCACCTGCCAGATAATGGTCTTGTCGGGGATGTTTTCCGCGTTGATGAAGGTCTTCAGCAGGTGGATCGAAGAAATGCTGATGATGGCGGTGGACAGCTTGATCTTCAATACGCCGGCGTTGACGTGAGACAGCCATTCCGGCTGGTCGGGATGGCCTTCCAGGTCCAGGCGGGATACGAAGGTCTCATAGCCGCCGATGATCACCATGACCAGCAGATTGGCGATCATGACGACGTCGATCAGCCCCAGGACGATGAGCATGACGTCCGTATCGGTTAGGCTGCCTGCCTTGCCGACGAGGTGGCTCAGCTCGATCATGAATTGATAGACATACACGCCCTGGGCGACGATCAGGCCCAGGTAGAGCGGGGCTTGCAGCCAGCGGCTCCAGAAAATGAAGCCTTCCATTGCCTTTAAGGACCGTTCGGTGGGTTTCTGCATGGTTTTCTGGGTGGGATGAACAGGGTGGAAATTCTATCATTCATGCTGCAATGCGACAGAAGGCCCTCAAGGCCTCGACCCTGTAAGTAGAACGTAAGTTTGTTTCTATAAATTCTTACTTTCACTAGAATGGAATGGCCTATTCTTTATGAGGAATTGCCCTAGGGCTCCGGCGATTTCCGCTGCCGACGGGACATTCCAGGTGTTGTTGATCCCCAATTCCAGTACTTGCCAGAGGAGAGATGCAGATGTCCACGATCGAGTCGGTCTTGCATGAAACTCGGGTTTTCCCGCCGCCCCCGGAGTGCGTCGCCCAGGCGAACGTATCGGGAATGGAGGCTTACCGGGAGCTTTATTCCAAGAGCGAGAAGGACTATGAGGGGTTTTGGGGCAAGATAGCCCGCGACAACCTGATCTGGCACAAGCAGTTTACCAAGGTACTGGATGAGTCCAACGCGCCCTTCTATACATGGTTTGAAGACGGCGAGCTCAATGTTTCCTATAACTGCCTGGACCGCCACCTCGAATCCAAGCCCCACAAGACCGCCCTGATCTTCGAGGCCGACAACGGCCAGGTAACCAAGGTCACGTACAAGGAGCTCTATCACCGTGTTTGCCGCTTCGCCAATGGCCTGAAGCGGCTGGGCGTGACCAAGGGCGATCGCGTTCTGATCTACCTGCCGATGTCCATCGAGGCAGTGGTGGCCATGCAGGCCTGCGCCCGCATCGGGGCGATTCACTCGGTGGTATTTGGCGGCTTCTCGGCCAAGAGCGTGCAGGAACGCATCATCGATGCCAAGGCCAAACTGGTCATCACGGCCGACGGGCAATACCGCGGTGGCAAGGAGATGGCGCTCAAGCCGGCGGTTGACGAGGCGCTCGGCCTGGGCGGCTGCGGCTCGATCGAAAAGGTCATTGTCTACAAGCGCACCGGCGGCGAGGTGACTTGGAACAACACCCACGACATTTGGTGGCATGAGTTGGAAGAGGGGCTGCCCGACGAATGTCCGCCCACACCGGTCGGTGCAGAGCATCCGCTGTTCATCCTGTACACATCGGGCTCGACCGGCAAGCCGAAGGGCGTGCAGCATTCCAGCGGTGGCTACCTCCTTGGTGCGGTCATGAGCATGAAGTGGGTGTTCGACGTCAAGTCGAACGATGTCTTCTGGTGTACGGCGGATGTCGGCTGGGTTACCGGCCATACCTACGTCACCTATGGCCCGCTGGCGATGGGCGCGACCGAGATCATTTTCGAGGGCGTGCCGACCTATCCTGACGCCGGCCGCTTCTGGCGCATGATCCAGGATCACAAAGTCAGCACCTTCTATACGGCGCCCACCGCGATCCGCTCGCTCATCAAGGCGGGCGCCGATCTGCCGAAGAACTACAACCTTTCCAGCCTGCGCATCCTTGGCACGGTGGGGGAACCGATCAACCCGGAAGCCTGGATGTGGTACTACAACACCGTTGGCCAGGGTCGCTGCCCGATCGTCGATACCTGGTGGCAGACGGAGACCGGGGGGCACATGATTTCCCCTCTGCCAGGGGCGACGCCGCTCAAGCCGGGCTCCTGCACGCTTCCCCTGCCGGGCATCATGGCTGCCATCGTGGACGAAACCGGAGCGGACGTGGAATTGGGCAAGGGCGGCTTTCTTGTCATCAAGAAGCCCTGGCCTTCCATGATCCGAAACATATGGGGAGACCCGGAGCGGTTCAAGACGTCCTACTATCCGGCGGACTTCGGCGGCAAGTATTACCTGGCCGGCGATGGCGCCAACCGTGACATGGACGGCTACTTCTGGATCATGGGGCGCATTGACGACGTTCTCAACGTCTCCGGGCACCGCCTCGGTACGATGGAGATCGAATCGGCGCTCGTTGCCCATCCGCTGGTGGCGGAAGCCGCTGTGGTGGGCCGTCCCGACGACCTGACCGGCGAGGCGGTGTCCGCCTTCGTGGTGCTCAAGCAGTCCCGCCCCTCGGGTGCGGAAGCGAAGAAGATCGCCGACGCCTTGCGCGCCCATGTCGCCAAGGAGATCGGTGCCATAGCCAAGCCGAAGGACATTCGTTTCGGTGACAACCTGCCGAAGACCCGCTCGGGCAAGATCATGCGCCGCCTGTTGCGTTCCATTGCCAAGGGCGAGGAGATCACACAGGACGTCACCACGCTGGAAAACCCTGCCATTCTGCAGCAGCTCAAGGAAAATTCTTTTTGAGCATTGCGGCTGTCAGCCGGGAAAGGGCGCCCGACGGGCGCCCTTTTTTCGCATGGTCCCATAGCGCATCACGCTATAATTGAACGACATTGGCGTCAGGGAACCGGAACCGCAAGGGGGAGGAGCCATGAATCGTTCCATCTTGACCGGGCAGCGCCTGGCGGCCGTTTTCCTGCTCGGCTGCATGTTGTTCAACTACCCCTTGATCGCCCTCTTCAACACGCCTGCCAAGCTGTTCGACATTCCGCTGCTTTACTTATACATATTCGCAGCCTGGATGCTGCTGATCGGGCTGATGGCCTGGGTCATCGAACGCCGGAAGGACTAGCGCCGATGCTCCAGGGCTGGGTGATCGCGAGCGTTTCCTTCGCCTATCTCGGCGTGCTTTTCGCAATCGCCTATTTCGGCGACAAGCGTGCCGACGCCGGACGCTCGCTGATCGACAATCCGACCATCTATGCGCTGTCGCTGGCGGTGTATTGCACCACCTGGACGTTCTACGGCAGCGTTGGCCGTGCCGCCTCGACCGGAATCGGCTTCCTGCCGATCTACCTCGGCCCGACGCTGATGGCCGGACTGTGGTGGTACGTCATGCTGAAGATCATCCGCATCAGCAAGGCCAACCGCATCACCTCCATCGCAGATTTCGTTTCCTCCCGCTATGGGAAGAGCCAACTGCTTGGCGGCCTGGTCACCGTGATCGCCGTCATAGGCATCATTCCCTACATCTCGCTGCAATTGAAGGCGGTTTCGAACAGCTTCACCATCCTGCTGCATTACCCGGAGATCGTCATGCCGGCCAAGGCCGCCGCGCAGCCGCTGCTGCAGGACAGCGCCCTCTACATCGCCATGATCCTGGCCGCCTTCACCATACTGTTCGGCACGCGCCACCTGGACGCCACCGAGCGCCACGAGGGCATGGTGGCGGCCATTGCCTTCGAATCCGTGGTCAAACTGCTGGCCTTCCTCGCGGTGGGCATCTTCGTCACCTACGGCATCTTCAGCGGCTTCGGCGACATTTTCTCGCGTGTCGAATCCGTGCCTAAGTTGAAGAGCTTGATGACGGTGGCGGACACGGGTGCGAGCTATGGCAGCTGGTGGTCGTTGACCTTCCTGTCCATGCTCTCCATCATGTTCCTGCCCCGCCAGTTTCAGATCGCCGTCGTGGAGAACGTGAATGAAAGGCATTTGGCGCGGGCAATCTGGATGTTCCCGCTCTATCTGCTGATCATCAATATATTCGTGCTGCCCATCGCCGTCGGCGGCCTGATGCATTTTCCCGACGGCAGTGTTGACGCCGACACGTTCGTGCTGACACTGCCGATGGCCGAACGGCAGGAAGCGCTGGCCCTCTTCGTCTTCATCGGCGGCCTGTCGGCCGCCACCGGCATGGTGATCGTCGAGACCATCGCCCTGTCCACCATGGTCTGCAACGACCTGGTGATGCCTGTGCTCCTGCGCTGGAAGTCCCTGCGATTGCACGAGAAGCACGATCTGTCCGGACTGTTGCTGTCCATCCGCCGCTGGGCGATTGCGCTCATCCTGCTGCTCGGCTACATTTATTTCCGCGCCGCCGGAGAGGCGTATGCCCTGGTCGGCATCGGTCTGATTTCATTCGCTGCCGTGGCGCAGTTTGCGCCGGCGATCATAGGCGGCATCTACTGGAAAGGCGGAACACGTCAGGGTGCCATCGCCGGACTCCTGGCCGGCTTTGCCGTGTGGAGTTACACACTGCTGCTGCCTTCCTTCGCCAAATCGGGCTGGCTGTCGATCGATTTCATCAAGGAAGGCTTGTTTGGCATGTCCCTGCTCAAGCCCCAGCAGCTCTTCGGACTGGCGGGACTCGACGAGATTTCGCATTGCCTGTTCTGGAGCATGCTGGCCAACATCGGTTGCTATGTCGCGATCTCGTTGCGTGTGCAGCCCAGCGTGGTCGAAACCGGGCAGGGCACGCTGTTCGTTGATGTATTCAAGCGCACTGCCGGAGCGGAAGGCTCGCGATTCTGGCGCGGCAGCGCTCGGGTGCAGGAATTGCTGCCGTTGATCGGCCGCTTCCTGGGGCCTGAACGCGCGCGCGCCTCCTTCCTGGCCTATGCGCGCCGGCGCGGTCTGAGCTCGATAGATGCGCTCGAGGCCAATCCGGATCTAGTGCATTTCGCCGAGAACCTGCTGGCCGGCGCGATCGGCGGCGCCTCGGCGCGCGTGATGGTAGCCTCCGTGGTGAAGGAGGAACCGCTCGGCATCGACGAGGTGATGAATATTCTCGACGAGGCGTCGCAGGTGCGCGCCTATTCGCGTCAGCTCGAACAGAAGTCGCATGAACTGGAGGCGGCGACCGCCGAACTGCGTGCGGCCAACGAGCGGCTTAAGGAACTCGACCGCATGAAGGACGACTTCATGTCCACGGTGACGCACGAGCTGCGCACGCCGCTCACGTCGATTCGTGCCTTCTCCGAGATTCTGCTCGAGGATCCGAAAACCGATCTGGACGAGCGCAAGAAATTCCTCGCCATCATCGTCAAGGAGGTCGAGCGGTTGACGCGCCTGATCAATCAGGTTCTCGACCTGGCCAAGATCGAGTCGGGCAACGCGGAATGGCATACTGCGGATATCGATCTGAACGAAGTCATCGAGGAGTCCGTTGCGGCCACTTCCTCCCTGTTCAGCGACAAGCGCATCGGCTTGGACATGGCGCTGCCCGGAAACGTGCCGAAGGTGCGGGCAGATCGGGATCGCTTGATCCAGGTCATGCTGAACCTGCTGTCGAATGCGGTCAAATTCTGTGAGGCGGAAAGGGGACGGGTGACGGTGACACTGTCTGCTGAGGAAGAAGCTGTGCGCGTTGACGTCAAGGACAACGGTTCCGGCATCGGCGAGGAGGACCAGCACACCATATTCGAGAAATTCCGCCAGGTTGGCGATACCATGACTTCCAAGCCGCAGGGCACCGGTCTGGGCCTGCCGATCAGCCGGCAGATCGTCGAGCATTTCGGCGGGCGGTTGTGGGTGAGCAGCGAGTTGGGCAAGGGCGCGACTTTTTCCTTTACCCTGCCCTTGAACGGAAACGGCGCGGAACGCCGGGAGGAGAGAACGGAAAAATGACTAAACGGATATTGATCGTCGACGACGAACCGAACATCGTGGTGTCCCTCGAGTTCCTCATGAAACGGGAGGGCTTCGAGGTGGCCGTGGCAGGCGACGGCGAGGCGGCCTTGCGCGCGGTCGAGGCGAAAATGCCTGACCTGGTGCTGCTCGACATCATGCTGCCGAAAAAGAACGGGTTCGAGGTCTGCCAGACGATACGCGCCAACCCGGAGTGGCAGGCCGTCAAGATCGTGATGCTGACAGCCAAGGGGCGTGATACGGAGGTCGCCAAGGGTACGGCCCTGGGCGCGGATGCCTACATGACCAAGCCGTTCTCGACCAAGGACCTGATCGCGCAGGTGCGGCAGTTGCTGGAGATTTCCTGATGGCCGGTCGGTCCGGCCGGCTCAAGCTGGCCTTGGTGCTGGCGGGCATCTACATCCTGTTGGCCATATTGTTCAGCGCCCTGGGCGCCGTGCTGTGGGCGGACATGAAGGCCGCCGAGCGCCAAGCCTTTTTGGCCATCATGATGCCGCGCATCGAACTTTCCGTTCTCATCATTCTCATGGCATGGGCCGTGCTGGGCATGATCGTGCACGTCATCTATAGGGCCTATGTTCTGGCCCCGATGGCGTTGCGCGAACAGGCGTTGGTCATGGTCAATGCCAATCCGGGTCTGCGCCTGCAGGAACTCGGCGCGCCCGAGATTCGCACGCTGGCGCAAGTGGTCAATGCGCTGGCCGAGCAGCGCGAGTCTCTCCAGCGCGATGTCGAGGACAGGATCCGCGAAGCGAGGTCGTCGATCGAGGAGGAAAAAAATCGATTGGCCGCGCTCATGTCGGAGCTGACGCAAAGCGTCGTGGTGTGCAACCTCGAAGGTCGCATTCTGCTCTACAACAATCGTGCCCGGCTGCAGTTCAGGGCGCTCTCCGAAGGCGATCCGGCCGCGGCGGCCGGGTTGATCGGCCTGGGCCGTTCGATTTTCGCCATTCTGGAGCGCAACCTGATCACCCACGCATTGGAGGGCATCCAGCAGCGGCTGGCGCGCGGCAGTCAGCAGCCGGTGGCGAATTTCGTAACCACCAGTCGTGCCGGTCAACTGATTCGGGTGCAGATGGCCGCCGTGCTGGGGGCCGCGCGCGTGGGCGAAGAAGGCTCTGGAGAGGGCGCGCGCGCCATCGTCGGCTATATCCTGATGCTGGACAACATCACGCGCAACTTCGAGATGGAGAGCCGGCGTGACGAGCTGCTGCAGTCGCTGACCGAGGGCAGTCGCGCCTCGCTCGGCATCGTGCGCGCCGCCGTCGAAAACCTGCTCGAGTATCCGGATATGGATGCCGCGCAGCGGGATCGTTTCGTCGGCATCGTACGCGACGAAGTGGGCACCATGAGCCAGCGCCTGGATCGTACCGCCACGGAGTTCTCCGATGCACTCAAGGCACGTTGGCCGCTGGAAGACATGCTCGGCGAGGATCTCATCGAAGCGGCGCGACGGCGCATCGAGCAGAAACTGACGCTTCGCACCAAGATGGAGGATGTCGCGGAAGGACTGTGGATCAAGGTAGACAGTTTTTCCCTGTTGCAGGGTCTGACCTATCTGGCAACGCGACTGCAGGACGAGTACGACATCCGGGAAATTCGCTTCCGCCTGGAACCTGCCGGTCGTCTGGCGCACATCGATCTGGTCTGGTCGGGCGCGGTGATGGGCAGCCAGACGCTCCTGTCCTGGGAAATCGACCCCATGAACGTGGCCGGAGTGAACAGCCCGCTGACATTGCGCGAGGTGATCGAGCGCCATGGCGGGGAGATCTGGTTCGAACGCGAAAAGGCGTCCCACAAGTCCTTCATCCGCCTGCTGATACCCGCGGCAGCGCCCAAGGAGGCCGTCGAGACCACGACGCTGCTGCGCGCCGAGAGCCGGCCCGAGTACTACGACTTCGATCTTTTCCAGCAGACGGAGGAAAGCCAGGCTCTGGACGACCGGCTCCTGACCGAGCTGACCTATACCGTCTTCGATACCGAGACGACGGGACTCGAGCCGTCTGCCGGAGACGAGATCATCCAGATCGGGGCGACGCGGATCGTCAACGGGCGTCTGCTCAAAAGTGAAAACATCGACCAGATCATCGACCCTCGCCGTCCGTTGCGTCCCGAGGGTATCCCGATCCATGGCATCACCGAGGACATGGTGGTTGGCCAGCCGACCATCCAGCAAGTGCTTCCGGCCTTTCATGCCTTCTGCGGAGACACCGTGCTGGTGGCCCACAATGCTGCCTTCGACATGCGTTTCCTTCAGATCAAGGAGGAGTCGACCGGCTTCCGTTTCCGCCAGCCTGTGCTGGATACGCTCCTGCTCTCTGCGGTCATCCATCCCAATCAGGAGTCGCACAAGCTGGAGGCGATCTGCGAGCGGCTCGGCATCAACGTCATCGGCCGGCATACGGCGCTGGGCGACGCCATAGTGACGGGCGAGGTATTCCTGAAGATGGTCCCTCTGCTGGCGGATATGGACATCCGCACCCTGCGCGAGGCGCGCGAAGCGGCAGCGCGCACGTACTACGCGCGGGTCAAATACTGAAACGATCGAGGCAGAACAATGGAAGAACAGCTACGCCAGCCTCAGGGGATTGACCTGAATGCCATGTACAGCCCGCTTGGCAGCCTCATCCGCCGCACTCCGGTGACGGTGCCGCTGGACGCCTCGGTGCGTCAGGCAATCGGCGTGATGGACGAAAAGCGCATCGGTTCGATCATCATCGCCGACGCGGAAGGCAAGCTGCCA
>WBZL01000337.1_pt1 | contig 52194 bp, 39 predicted proteins | sample 5204291 | NCBI WGS metagenome assembly WBZL01 (sample SAMN12344345, study PRJNA552823) | activated sludge metagenome | biome: Activated sludge suspended growth; feature: Nitrification reactor; material: Wastewater; isolation source: activated sludge from nitrification reactor of wastewater... | reverse complement strand
TTTACCGATTACTGTTTACCGATTACTGTTTACTGTTCATTAATCTGACAAACCCGGATGAGCAAGCTGCGCCAACGGGTCTACCGTCTCAAATGGCTCAAGCGGTTCTGGCCGATGGCCGAAGGTAACAACAGGGCCACCGCTGGGAGCTGCCCAGCGTACCGCATTGCCGATCACTTTTAGCACCTGGGCGTGGTGGAAGATGGGATAGGTTTCGTGCCCTGGCCGGAAGTAGAAAATTTTGCCGCGCCCGCGATGGAAGCAGCAGCCGCTGCGGAACACTTCGCCACCCTGAAACCAGCTAATGAAAACCAGGGTATCTGGTTCGGGAATGTCAAAATGCTCACCGTACATTTCGGCGTTGGGAATCTCGATGTATTCGCCAATGCCTTCGACAATGGGGTGGCCGGGGGAAACAACCCAAAGCCGTTCCTTGTCGCCGGCTTCGCGCCATTTCAGGTTACAGCTTGTACCCATCAGCTTGATAAAGATTTTTGAGAAGTGGCCGGAGTGCAACACAATCAGCCCCATGCCGTCTTTGACGACCCGCTGGTGGACTTTGTTAACAACGTCATCACTGACCTGGCCGTGGGCCATATGACCCCACCAGATCAAAACGTCGGTGTTATTTAGTACATCGTCGGTTAGCCCATGTTCTGGCATATCGAGGGTTGCTGTTTGGGCAACCAGCCCGGTTGAACGTAAATAGTTAGCGATGGCACCATGAATGCCTTCTGGGTACATTTTGCCGATGGCTTCATGCCGTCGCTCGTGAATAAATTCATTCCAAACAGTTACACGTAGTTCTTGTGACATTTCTTTCCTCCAAAATGGAATAGTTTGAATTCTAGCAAAAATCGTTTGATTTGCCCTTTTGTGCTACTGCTGAACAAAGTAACCCAATTTTGGCTTGACAATTTTGGCATATGCGATAATACTATAGTCAGGCGAACGTTCGTGCGAACGTTCGCCAAGATGAGAAGAAAGTTTGCTTGATCTACAACGCGGAAGAGAACCTGGATGTCACGAGCAACCCTAAAAGACGTTGCAGCCAAAGCGGGTGTAAGCTATCAGACCGTCTCTAAAGTCCTCAATCGCCGTGCACAAGTTTCGCCCGAAACTGAGCGGCGGATACGTCATGTTGCTAATGAGCTAAACTATCGCCCCAATGCTGTTGCCCAAAACCTGCGTCAACAATCCAGCCACCTGATCGGTTATGCCTGGGGATCTGGCGGTTCTAAAACCTGGCGTCCTGTCAACAACCGCTTTCTTCACAGCGTTGTGTATGCCTGTGAGGCGCAGGGGTATTTCCTCACATTTTTCACTACTAAAGATGAGTCATTAACAGATATAAAAGCCTATGAGGATTTATATGGCAGGCGGCAGGTAGACGGGTTCATTTTGGAGAATACGACCGAAAATGACCTGCGTATTCATTATTTGCTGGCTGAAAAAATCCCGTTTGTTGCCTTTGGCCGCGTGGAGGAAGACCTGGATTTTTGTTGGGTTGACGTAGACGGTTATTATGGGATTTATTGCGTGGCAGATTATTTGTTGCAGCGTGGGCATCAGCGTATTGCGCTGATTAGCTGGCAGCGGGGTGCCACAACGCGGAATGATCGGGAACGTGGTTATTACTGCCGTTTGCAAGAGGCTGGGATTGTTCCTGATTCGGCCTGGGTTTACAGGGGGGTCAATGAGATTGAGACGGGGGCACGAGGTATTATTCACCTGTTGTCGTTGCCGCAGGAACGGCGTCCAACGGCCGTTGTTTGTGTGAGCGACCAAATTGCAGTGGGAGCCATGAATGCGGCGATGGCTGAAGGGTTGGAAGTGGGTAAAGATATTGCCATTACCGGGTATGATGATATCAATATGGCGCAGTTTTTGCACCCACCGCTGACCACGGTGCGACAGCCGATTGATGAGGCGGGTGAATTAGTCGCTAATATGCTGTTGGGGCAGATCAATGGCACTATAGCTGTTCCGCAGCAGGTTTTGTTAAAGCCAGAGCTGGTTATTCGTAGCTCGGCTTAATGTGAGGCAGACGAAGCGTCATTATGCAACTCAAGGCTGTAATTTTTGATCTGGATGGCGTTTTAACCGATACCGCTGAATATCATTACCTGGCCTGGAAGCGGTTGGCTGATGAAGAGGGGTTGCTGTTTGACCGGGCGTTGAATGAGCAGTTGCGTGGTGTGTCGCGGCGGGATTCTTTGCTGCGGATTTTAAACGGCCGTTCCACCCCCGAAGCCGACCTTGAGGCGATGATGGCGCGGAAAAACGGCTATTATGTGGAAATGTTAACGGCCGTTTCCCCCGCCGATCTCCTCCCCGGTGTTGCCAGCCTGCTTGATGAACTCGATGTTGCCAACATCCCCTATGCCCTTGCCTCCGCCAGCCGCAATGCCCCTGACGTGGTGCAGCGTCTCGGCATTGCCCAGCGGCTGGCCTGTATAGCCGATGGCAGCAGCGTGCAGCAGCAAAAACCCGCCCCCCACCTTTTCCGCTACGCCGCCGCCAAACTTAACGTTCCCCCTGCTCATTGTCTTGTCGTTGAAGATGCCGCCGCTGGTATTGAGGCGGCTCTGGATGCGGGCATGGGGGCGTTGGCAGTTGGCCCAAACGGCCGTTTTGCCCATCTTGCCAGCAGTAACTTTACCCGCCGTGACGATTTGCAGGGGATTGGCCTGGCCGATTTGCAGGATGCCATGTTGCCTGACGACCAGTGGATTGTGGGCGAGAGCCAATTTGTGGCGCATAAGCAGGGGCATAAAGAGACCATTTTTACCATTGGTAACGGTTATTTTGCCAGCCGGGGCAGCTTTGAAGAAGGATATCCCGGTGAATCGGCTCTGACGTTTGCCCATGGCGTGTATAATGATGCGCCCGTTTTTTTCACCGAATTAGCCAATCTGCCCAACTGGCTTGATCTACAGATCACGATAAACAGGGAACGGTTCCGCCTGGATAGCGGTAAGTTGCTCTCATTCCGGCGCTGGCTGAATTTGGCCGATGGCATTTTGCACCGTCAACTGCGCTGGCAGTCGCCCAGCGGGGTGGTGGTTGATCTGGGGTTTGAGCGGTTTGTGGCCTATACGGAGCAGCATGTGGGGGGCATTCGGATGGTGGCAACGGCCGTTAATCAGCCCTGCACCCTCGCTATCAGTGCTGGTATCAACGGTCACGTAGCCAACGAACATCTGCTGCACTGGCATTTGCTGGATCAGGGGCAAGCGGAAAATGGCGTGGCGTGGCTTCACAGCCAGACGCGCCACACAAAGATTGAATTGGGGACGGCGATGCGGGTGGAAACGGCCGTTTCTGCCCCCACCCACTGCCAAAACTGCCTTGGTCACCCCCTGCTGACCGTTGAGCAAATGCTCCAGCCGGGTGAGACGCTGCAACTGGACAAGCTGGTGAGCTATGTGACGAGCCGGGATGTGGCGGGGAGTGATGTGGTGGAAACGGCCGTTAGTCAATTTACCAACCACACCTACAACACCCTTCGTCAAGACCACACTGTCGCCTGGCAAAAGCTGTGGCAAGATATTGATGTTATCATTGAGGGCGACCAGGAAGCGCAGCTTGCTACCCGTTTTAGCCTTTTCCAACTGCAAGTTGCCGCGCCGCGATACGATAACCGTGTCAGTATTGGTGCCAAAACCCTCAGTGGCCTTGGCTATCGCGGTCACGTTTTTTGGGATACCGAAATCTTTGTCCTGCCATTTTTCACCTACACCCAACCGGCTGTTGCTCGCAACCTGCTCCATTATCGTTACCATACATTGGCAGGGGCGCGGCGCAAAGCGGCCGGCAACGGCTATGGTGGTGCCCAGTTTGCCTGGGAAAGTGCCATCACGGGTGATGAAGTAACCCCCACCTGGGTTCCCGATGCCGCCACCAACTTCAGGGAACTCATTCGCATTTGGACAGGCGACATCGAAATTCATATTACCGCCGATATCGCCTACGCCATTCTGCAATATTGGCACGCCACAGGTGACGACAACTTTTTGCTTGATTATGGGGCGGAAATTATTTTGGATGGTGCCTGTTTTTGGGGCGACCGCGCCGAGCGTGAAGAGGCAGATGGCACAACCCGCTATGCCCTGCGTGATGTGGTTGGCCCCGATGAATACCACGATCACGTGGACAATAATGCTTATACCAACCGCATGGCGCAGTGGCACTTACAAGAAGCTTTGCATCTGCTTGCCTGGTTGCAAAATAACCACCCGGCAAAAGCAGCCCAACTGGCGGCTCAACTTGATTTGAACCCGGATAAAATTGAACACTGGCAAGAGATCATAAATCGTATTATCATATCTCTTAATAGTGATACAGGTTTATTTACCCAATTTGACGGTTTCTTTGACCTGAAAGAGGTCAATTGGGCTGAATTTACAGACCGTACAGCTTCAATGCAAGCCCTGCTTGGGATCGAAGGGGCAAACCAGCACCAGGTTATCAAACAAGCAGATGTGATTATGTTACTGTGCCTCTTGCGGCATGAGTATGGTCAAAAAATTTGGCAGACAAATTGGGACACGTATATGCCAATCACCGACCACAGCTATGGTTCTTCATTAGGGCCAAGCTTTCACGCCTGGGCCGCTTGCGAAATGGAGCGCCCGGAAGAAGCGTATGAACATTTTATGCTTGCCGCACGTGCCGATATTTTTGATGTGCGTGGTAATGCTGGTGATGGCATTCACGCCGCCTCGGCGGGTGGCATTTGGCAAGCACTCGCATTCGGCTTTGCCGGTCTCCGTTTTAACCAACAATCGTATACGCTTAAACCGCAACTCCCCCCCCATTGGCGGCGGTTGTCGTTTAAGTTCTACCAACACGGCCGGCAGCATGTGATTGACATCGAAAACATCAATCACAACCCCTAACTTGCTATTACCAATCTGGTGCAAACCTGTTTTTAACCAGATACGTAGTAAATTTAACCCAATGGAGGTGATTTTCTGACAAAAGATCAAAATAACCTGAATGACCTTTTTGTTGCGAATAATGTTTACTTTGTAAGTTCCTATAATTTAGGAGGAGAATTTACACAATGAAAAAGCTAACGCTTATTGCTTTTATGCTCATGTTGGGGCTATTCCTGGTTGCCTGTGGTGCCGATACCCCAGCCGAAGCGCCAGCTGCCGAAGAACCGGCTGCTGAAGTGCCCGCCGCTGAAGAACCGGCCGCTGAAGAACCGGCTGCCGAAGAACCGGCTGCCGAAGAACCGGCTGCTGAGGAAGGTGGTGGTATTCAGCAGGCAGAGGAAGAAGCTGTCGTTGAAGATACTGCTGTCGTTGAAACGTCTGAATACGGCGAAGCACCGATGCTGGCTGAAATGGTTGCGGCCGGCAGCTTGCCCCCCGTAGAAGAACGCTTGCCAGCTAAAGAAGACATCCAGGTTGTTACGCCTGTAGATGGTGTTGGTGAATACGGTGGTACCTGGCACAATGCTAGCTGGTGGCAGGGCATGGGGAACATCGAAATGATCGTTTACGACCCGCCCGTGCGCTGGAAGCCCGATTACACTGGCTATGAGCCTGGTTTGGTAAAAAGCTGGGAAATTTCTGAAGATGGTACGCAGTTGACCTGGCACTTCCGCCAGGGCGTTAAATGGTCTGATGGTGTGGACTTTATTCCGGCCGAGGATATGGCTTACTGGTGGGAACTGGCGACCAACGAAGATTTCGCTGTCGTTACCCCGCCGTGGTGGGGACGCGATTCTGATGGTACTTTGATGGAGGTTTCTTTCCCCGACGATTACACGATGGTGTTCACCTGGGGTGAGCCGCACTACATTGCTAACTTTGTGGTTGCCCAGGGTTTCTGGGAATGGCTGCCGATGGAACGTCCAAAGCACTTCCTCTCCCAGTTTGACCCCAACTACGACAGCAGCAAGACCTATGAGGATCTGGAAGCGGCCGTTTACGGTGGCGACTGGCTCATGAACGTCGCTGGCTACCCCTGTCTGCATGCATGGTGTCCGGAAACTGTTACTCCTGGTGAGCGCACTGTGTTGGCTCGTAATCCTTATTACTGGAAAGTGGATACCGAAGGGAACCAACTGCCCTATATTGATTACATTGATACCGTGCTGCTAGAAGATAACGAAGTTCGTCTGTTGGAAGTATCCCAGGGTAAGTACGAAGCTAGCTTCCGTGGTACAGATGACCCCACCAACATCCCCTTCCTGTTGGAACAAGCTGAAGCCAATGATTACCATCTTCATGCTGGTGCTGTAAATGGTGCTGGTAGCTGGCCGGCCTGGAACATCAACATGAATTTCAATGACTGCGAAACCTACCCCGACACCTGCGAGGAAATTCGTGCGCTTTTGCAGAATCAGGATTTCCGCATTGGCCTGGCGCTTTCGCTTAACCGCGAGCGTTTGATTGATGTCGCTTGGGGTGGTATTGGCTATCCCACCAGCATGACCATCAGCCCACAGGCCTGGCACTTTGCCAGTGCTGAAGGGCAGGCAGTTTATGAAGCATGGCGCGATTCATATGTTGAATATAGCCCCGAAAAGGCGATGGAACATTTCGACGCTGCTGGCTTTGTAGATGCTGATGGCGATGGCTGGCGCGATCTGCCCAGCGGTGCTTCATTTACCCTTGTCATGGATCAGGGTGACTGGGGTGGACAGGTTATTCCGGTTTTGAGCAATGAAACCTATTCCAGTGACTTGCAGTCCGTTGGGGTGAACACCCTTATCAATGATTTGATGGGTCAGCCGGACTGGACGCTGCGTTGGAAAGAAGGTAAAGCCATGATCCGCAACAGCCATGCTTCTGAGCTGGATATCTGGACTTACCCGGACTGGGTCTTCCCGCTGCGGAATGAGGCTGCACGTGCCTGGCCGCTTGAAGGTTTGTATTATGAAACTGGTGGTGCTGACGGTTGGGAACCACAGCCTGGCACGACCTATGCTTATGAGCTGCAGCAACTGTATGCTAAGGGTATTGCTGAGCCGGATATTGAGGAACGCCACAAGATATTCTATGAAGCGGTTCAGATTATGATTGATCACGGCCCGTTCATGATTGGTGGTGCTGGCGACCAGGCCATGCCTGTTGTGGTTCGCAATGGTTTCCACGGCATTCCTGAACTCGTTATCCTTGGCCCGTGGGCACCTGGTAGTCCTGGCAACCTGCATTCAGAACAGTTCTGGATGGAAGCCAACTTGCGTGGCGAGTAAATGAGATGATATAGGGATTGATTACAAGCGTTCTTGAATGCGCATGTAACAGTCTCAGGAGGGAGACCTGCTTATTTATATTGGTGGGTTTCCCTCCGTCCCATTCACAGCTCATTGTAGAAGTCGTTCGTTTTGCGTTTTAAAGCATCATTTATTAAACCTTTCTGAGATATGTTATGGGTTTGCTCGTTAATAACTTGGGATTTAGAAGTTCAACTTCTCTCAGAAGTTAAACTTCTGGAACTGCAAGGTTATTTTTGATTGAACCCTATGGAATGTCTCTAAAGGTGACATGGTAGAGGGGGTTGCGGCACAGATAATCCTTCCGCAAATCAGGTTTATTCTAAGCGAAATCGAATAGGTGCAGAGTACCAAATGTAATACCCAGTTTATTGTTTAAACATCCGACAGGTGGGAAAGGAGAGGAAAAATGGTTTCATTTCTCATACGACGTGTATTTTATGCCATCATCATGTTGATTTTGGTTTCTTTCATCAGCTTCTTGATTATCAATCTTCCGGCTGGTGATTTTATGGATCAAAAGATAGCAGAATTGGAGGCGCGTGGTGATAAGAGTGCGGTAGCTCGTGTGGAAGATTATCGGGTGCGCTATGGGTTAGACCAGCCGATGTTAACCCAGTACTGGTTGTGGATTTCTAATTTTGTACGGGGTGACTTTGGTTTGTCTTTTCAATTTGAACGGCCGGTTAAAGAGCTGATTGGTCAGCGCCTGACGTTGTCGATTCTTTTGTCGCTGACGACTTTAACGATCACGTGGTTGATCGCAATACCCTTGGGGGTGTATTCGGCCGTTAACCAATATTCACTCGGCGACCAAATCATAACGACGATAGCGTTTATTGGTATTGGTTTGCCGGGTTTCTTATTGGCATTGCTTGTTTTGTATGTTGCCATTGTGATTCTTGACCAGGATGTGGTGGGCTTGTTCTCGCGGGAGTTTCAGGACGCGCCCTGGAGCTTAGCCAAGGTGTGGGATTTGTTGAAGCACCTTTGGGTGCCGGCTCTTATTGGAGCTGTTACGGGTACGGCCGGCACGATCCGAATTATGCGGGGCAATTTGCTGGATACACTCGGCCAACCCTTTATTGAAGCAGCCCGTGCCAGGGGCTTAAAAAGCAGACGAGTTGTTTGGAAACATGCTGTACGCATGGCTATTACGCCTCTTGTCATTATTTTAGGTACCGAAGCCTTTCCGGGTATTCTAGCGGGCAATATTTTGGTTGAGGTCGTGCTTGGTTTGCCTACCATTGGACCACTTTATATCAATGCGTTGACGACGCAGGATATGTTTATGGCGGGAACGGTTTTGGTCTTAATTGTGTTTTTGCTGTTGGTTGGCAATTTAATTACCGATCTGGTTTTGGCCTGGATTGATCCGCGTGTTCGGCTGGAGTAGGGCTGAGGGGTAAACTGAATATTAGGAGGTTGGAGAAATGAGCGATGCAGCGGTAATACCTGTGCAAGAAACAAAGGATGATGCTGTAAAAATCAGTCAGAGCTACTGGAGTCTGGTATGGTGGAAATTCAAACGGAATCGCCTGGCTGTTGTGGCGGCGTTTATTCTGGCTGCATACTACATAACCTGTTTGATCTTTCCTGAATTTTTTGCCCCTTATAGCAAAGGGCTGGAAAGTGACTATATTGAAGCGCGACCGACATACCCCCAGTTTGTAGATGCGGATGGGAATTTTTCCCTGCGTCCTTTTGTCTATGGATTGGATGAGGAGATTGATGTTGCCACGCGCAGTCGCCAGTTTGTCGTCAATGAATCGGTGAAATACCCACTCTATTTCTTTGTGGAGGGCGAGCCTTATAAGCTGTTCGGATTCATTCCGGCCAAGACCCATTTCTTTGGCACTGATCCGGCCGACCCGGATGCTAAAGTGTTTTTGTTGGGGACTGACCGACTGGGGCGTGACCAATTTTCGCGTATTCTGTTTGGTGGTCGCATTTCGCTGTTTATTGGTTTGTTTAGCGTGGCTGTCTTTTTATTTGTGGGTGTGACGTTGGGTGCTGCATCCGGGTACTATGGTGGGGCTACGGATATTGTGGTCATGCGAATAACGGAACTTCTTTCCGCTTTTCCGCAGGAACCATTATTTTTGGCTTTGGGAGCGGCCGTTCCTGTGAGCTGGCCTTCAACACGTGTGTTCTTCATGGTTACAATTTTGCTGGCACTGATTCAATGGGGTGGTTTGGCACGGCAGGTGCGTGGTCTGGTGCTTTCTGGTCGGGAGGAACAATATGTTCTGGCGGCTCGAAGCTTTGGTGCCAGTGATCGTCGCATCATCTTCAACCATCTGATTCCAGCAACCATGAGCCATGTGATTGTTATTGCAACTTTGAAGATACCTGGCATGATTTTGTTGGAAACCGCTTTAAGTTTTCTTGGCTTGGGGTTGGTTCCCCCCACCGTCAGCTGGGGAACTTTGTTGCAGAATGCCAATACGGTACGCTCAATTAGTGCTGCGCCCTGGTATTTATTTGTAACCCCGTTTATTCTTTTTGCCATCCTGGCCTACAACTTGCTGGGTGATGGCTTACGTGACGCTATGGATCCGTACAGCAAGTAATCAGTATTTAGTTGGGCATTGATGTTTACTAAATGGCGAGTACTGAATGCTGAGAGACAGGAGAGATAATTGTGAACGAAATAACGGATGATGTTCTTGTTAGCATTAGAGATCTGCGTATTCGTTTTGATGTGCGTGATGGTATTGTGAATGCTGTGGATGGGGCTAACTTTACTATTCGGCGTGGCAAAACGTTGGGGGTTATTGGCGAAAGCGGCTGTGGCAAATCTATGACGGCTAAGGCTATTATGAACATGGTGCCTAAGCCAGGCATTATGACTGGCGAGGTGACTCTTTACAAGCGGCATGTTGAAAATGGTAGCCAGATTGTTGAGGAGATTCGGCTCGACCAGTTGGATAAAGATGGGGAGGAAATTCGTAAGATTCGTGGTGGCACGATAACGATGATTTTTCAGGAGCCGATGAGTTCGCTGACACCTGTGTTTAGTGCGGGTTTCCATATTATGGAAGCGGTTAAATTGCACCGCTTTTTGCCGATTGAATCAATTGGCGAGACGATGACGCGGAATATTCAGAAAAAGCGGCAGGTTAGCCTGGAGGAAGCACGTGAAATTGCCATTGATATGTTGCAAAAGGTTGGGCTGCCTAATGCTGCACAGCGTGTAGATAGCTATCCGCATCAGTTGAGTGGTGGGCAGCGGCAGCGGGTGATGATTGCGATTGCGCTTTCGACACACCCGGATTTGCTTATTGCTGATGAGCCGACAACGGCGTTGGATGTTTCTATTGAGGCGCAGATTCTGGATTTGATGCGTGAGTTGCAAGAAACGGTGGATATGGCTATTTTGTTTATCACTCATAATATGGGGGTGATTGCTGAAATGGCCGATGAAATGGTGGTGATGTATATGGGTAAGGAGGTGGAAGAAGGAAGTGTGATTGACATTTTTGAGAATCCTAAACATCCATATACGCGCTTATTGCTGGCTTCTATTCCTGAAATTGGTGAGAAGAAACGAGAATTGGCGACGATTAAGGGGATGACACCTAGTCCTTTTGATTTGCCTACTGGTTGTGTTTTTCACCCGCGTTGCCCTGATTTTATGCCGGGTAAATGTGATGTGGTGAAGCCGTTGTTGGCAACAGTGGCGAAGAATCAAAACGCACGTTGTTTGATGTATGATCCCTGCTGGCCGGATACGGCTGAGGCTCAGGCTATTAAGGCTAAGGCGTAGGGCTGTCGGAAGTATGATTTAGGAGAGGAAGATGGCTGATAATGGAAATGTAAAAGACGAGAATATCCTCTTAGAGGTTAAGGGGTTAAAGAAGTACTTCCCGATCACTGGTGGCATGATGCGCAAAGTCGTGGGCTATGTGAAGGCAGTTGATGACGTTAATTTTTTTGTGCGCGAAGGGGAGACGTTAGGGCTGGTGGGTGAGAGTGGCTGTGGGAAGACGACGGCCGGCCGTGCTGTGATGCGTTTGTATGAGCCAACAGACGGCGAGGTTCGATTTAAGTCGCGTGCTTTGTCTAAAAGTGGTAAGCCGGAGTGGGTGAGCTTGCGGGAATTGAACAAGGAGCAGTTGAAAACAGTCTATCAAGATATTTCAATGATCTTTCAGGATCCGATTGGTTCGCTGAACCCACGTATGACGGTTTATGACATTATTACAGAGCCGCTGCTGATTCATAACAAGGTTGGGCCGAACACTGAGGAGCATGTGATTCAATTGTTGCAGCGGGTGGGCTTGCGCCCGGAGCATATTCGCCGTTACCCGCATGAATTTTCTGGTGGACAGCGGCAGCGTATTGGTATTGCCCGCTCACTGGCACTGAATCCGCAGCTCATTATTTGTGACGAACCGGTATCGGCCCTGGATGTGTCTGTACAGGCGCAGACGTTGAATTTGCTGAATGATTTGAAAGAGGATTTTAACCTGGCTTATATTTTTGTGGCGCATGATTTGAGTGTGGTGCAGCATATTTCGGATCGGGTGGCGGTGATGTATGTGGGGCGTATTGCGGAGATGGCTGAGTCTATTGAGCTGTATTCGCAGCCGCTGCATCCTTATACAGAGGCACTGATGTCTTCGGTGCCGCGCCCGAATCCACGAGCGAAGAAGCAGCGGATTATTATGGAGGGGGATGTGGCTGACCCTGGTAACCCACCGCCCGGTTGTTTGTTCCACCCACGCTGCCGCTATGTGCAGGAGAAATGTAAGATAGAGGTGCCGGAATTGCGTGAGATTAAGCCGGATCATTATGCGGCTTGCCATTTTGCGGGCGAGCTGGATTTGAAAGGGGTGGCGATGTGATCAAGGGATTGAAGTGATTGGCATATTTGGGGAATGGCGTATGCGATACGCCCCTACATTTGCCGTTAACCCTCTAAATTCCTGATGGTTCAGCTTTTATTGCCGAAGTTGCTCTGAAGGGTGACGACACTGTATCAATGGGTTCAATCTTTTGGATTGTGCCCATTTTTTGTATTTGGAGGTTGATTGATGAAACGACGACTGGTTGCTTGGTCGTTTTTGCTGGTGGTGCTGGTTGCTTGTGGGGGAGAAACGGCCGTTTCTTCCCCACCCCTTCCCACCTCTCCCCCCACCATTGAGGTTGAGCCAACGGAAACGGCCGTTTCTCCCATCCCCACTGTAGTACAAACGGCCGTTCCCCCCTTTGAACCCACCTGCAATAACGTCCCCACCCTGGCTGACAACAGCGATTATCCCTGGTGGAACGACCGCGTTTTCTACGAAATCTTTGTTCGCAGCTTCTACGACAGCGATGGCGACGGCATTGGTGACTTTAATGGCATCATCGAAAAGCTGGACTACCTCAACGACGGCGACCCCAATACCAGCGATGATCTTGGCATCACCGGCATCTGGCTGATGCCCATTACCGTTTCGCCCAGCTATCATGGCTATGATGTCGTAGATTACTTTGACGTGGAACCAGATTACGGCACCAAGGAAGATTTTCAGCGGCTGCTGGAAGAAGCACACAAACGGGACATCAAGGTCATCATTGACCTGGTGCTAAACCACACGAGCGTTGAACACCCCTGGTTTAAAGATGCTGTGAGCAATCCTGACAGCCCCTACCGCGATTTCTACATTTGGGCCGATAGCCCGCCGGGCTACAGCAGCCCGTGGGGCAGCCCGGTTTGGCATCGCAGCGGCACCGGCTTTTACTATGGCGTGTTTTGGGAAGGGATGCCCGATCTCAATTACGAGAACCCCGATGTCACAACAGAAATGCAGAAAGTTATCCGCTTTTGGCTGGAAGATATGGGGGTTGACGGGTTTCGGCTGGATGCTATCAAGCACTTGATTGAGGACGGCAGCATTCAGGAAAACACACCCGCTACTCATGCCTGGTTTGAGTCATTCCACGATTTTTACAAATCTATCAACCCTGAAGCGGTTACGGTTGGTGAAGCGTGGTCTGATACGGCGGAAGTAGTGGAATATATTGGCGACGAGGTGGATGTGGCTTTTGAGTTTGATAACGCCAGTGCCATCTTGCAAAGTGCCAAAATGGAACGGACCACAGCGATCAGAAATGCCCAGAAACAAATTGCCCTTGCTTACCCGGCCAATCAATATGCCACCTTCATTAGCAACCACGACCAGGTGCGGATAATGAGTACGCTGCTGGGCGATTTTGGGCGGGCAAAAACGGCCGCTTCCTTGCTGCTAACCGGCCCTGGTTTACCCTTCCTGTACTATGGTGAAGAGGTGGGGCAAGCCGGCCGTAAACCCGACGACCGACTGCGAACCCCCATGCAGTGGGACGAGACCGCCAATGCCGGCTTCACCACCGCTTCAGCCGCCTGGAATATGCCGCAAACCAATTACGCTTCGTTTAACGTGGCTGACCAAACCAATGACCCGGATTCACTGTTGAGCCAATACCGGGCACTGATTCAACTGCGAGACCGCAGCGAGGCTTTGCAAACGGGGGATTTGCAGCCCGTGGAAACGGGGATTAGTGCGCTATACGCTTCCTTGCGCCGCACGGAAGATCAGACGCTGCTGGTAATGATCAATATGGGGGATGAGCCGATAGGCAACTATGGTCTGTGTGTAAACGGCGGCGTGTTGGCGGAAGGGACGGCGCAGGAGGTTTTGTGGCAAACGGCCGTTTCCGCTCCCACCAGCAACAGCAGCGGCGGCTTTGACAATTACAAACCTGTAGACGTGGTGCCACCCTATACAACCTATATCATTGAGTTAAAATAGCCACTTTTTCTGGCAGTTTGCGCAAGATTGATCCCTTAACACTGTTACCTTTACCCGATGACAGCCGGAAATGAACCGATTATAGTGAACAGGATTCAGGGCGGTACAGATTAATACACGCACCAGCCCGATTCAAAAGGTAAGGTAAAAATGTCTGAAACAATAGAATTTTTAAAACGAGTCCCATTATTAGATGGGTTAAACAGTAAACAATTAGGACAGTTAGAAAAACGTTTTGTCGCACGCAGCTACAAAGTTGGGGAGCAAATTGTGCGGCAGGGTGAAGGCGGCGAAGGGCTATTCATTGTTGTCAATGGGGTTGCTGAGGCGATCCGTGAACGAGCCGATGGTTCAACGGCCGTTGTCAACAACTTCGGCTCTACCGACTTTTTTGGTGAGTTGGCCCTGCTGCATGACGGTACCCGCACCGCTTCGGTGGTGGCAACAGCCGATACGGATTGCCTGGTGCTGGCTCGCTGGGATTTTCTGGCCGCCATGAAAGAGGATGCGGACATGGGGGTTGTCGTTTCACAAGAGCTGGCACGCCGATTCCGCCGAGCATTGGATCGGTTATAATCACGCATGGAGCATTGGCAATGAAGGGTGTGGTGATAGGAACCTGCACCGTATCTATACACATATAACGATTTAGTTTTATCAGGGCGTACAGTACATGGCTACTGTACGCCCTTTTGTTTATGCGCTGCCCTAACTGCGACTTTGACTACCCGCCCGACATGCGCTTTTGTGGCATGTGTGGCATACGCCTAAAGCAAATTTGCCTAGGATGCCACTTTGCCAACCCACTTGATTACCGCTTTTGTGGGATGTGTGGGCTTTCCTTGCTACCGCCCCCTGCTCAGTTGCCCCCAGCCTATGAGAACCAAGACCACAGCCACTCAGCGTTGCCCCTGGCTGGCGAGCGACGCTTGGCAACCGTGCTGGTGGCGGATGTGAGCCGCTCTACGGAGTTGTTGGAGCAGCTTGGCACCGAAGCGTGGGTCAAAACGATGAACCATATTCTCCAGCTCATGGAAGCCGAGATTTATCGTTATGGCGGCGAAGTTGATCAATTCCGGGGCGATGGTTTGGTTGCCTTTTTTGGAGCTACATCTGCCCATGAAGACGACCCGGAGCGTGCGGTTTTGGCAGGGCTAGCCATTCAGCAGTCTATACAGCGTCACGCTGACAAATTGCAGGCAACCGACTTGCCTCACTTGCAGGTGCGGATTGGCATCAACACGGGGGAGATTATTGTCACGGCTATTGGTGACAGCCAGCAGTTTCGGGAGGAAACGGCAATGGGCGAGGGGATTATGCTGGCAGCACGTATGGAAACATCGGCCGCTCCGGGAACTGTGCTGGTCAGTGACAGTACCTATCGGCTGGTGTCATCGCTGTTTGAATGGGACGCACTTGGCGAATTGCCTATTAAGGGTTTATCTCAGCCAGTGGCTGTCTACCGCCCGCTGGCGCATCTGTCCGAAGCGGAAAAACAAAGCGGCACCCGTTCTGAGACGTTGTCAGCCCCGTTGATTGGTCGTGATGTCGAGCGCCAGGCATTGGAGGCGCATTTGGCGGCACTGTACGTCGGCCGTGGTGGCATTATGCTGCTCACTGGGGATGGGGGAATGGGTAAGTCACGGCTGGCAGACGATGTGCGGGCGCAGGAGCAAGGCAAACTGCTGTGGCTGCGTGGCCGCTGCCGCTCCTATGACCAATCACGGCCGTTTTCAGTGTGGGGCGACCTGCTGCGTAAATGGCTCCATATGCAGCCCAGCACGTCTGATGCCGAAACCCGCGACCGATTGCGTCAGGAGTCAGTCGCATTGTGGGGCGATCTGTTTGGTGAATATTATCCGTATTTGGCAACCCTGCTTTCGCTGCCGCTGGAGGAGCCGTTTATTGAGCAGGTCAGGCGTCTGGATGCCGAGGGGTTGCAGCATCAGCTATTTACGGCCGTTCTTGGTTGGGTTAACCGGCTGGCGGAGCAAGGGCCACTTGTCATTGCCTTTAGCGATGCCCACTGGGCCGATGCCTCCTCGCTGGCGTTGCTAACTTACTGTCTGCCGGTGTGTGAGGCCCATCCGCTGCTGTGGCTGGTTACGTATCGCCATATGCGGGAAACGGCCGTTTGGCATTTTGCCCAACACGTAGAAACCGAATACCCGCACCGTGTGACTCGGCTCACCTTTGCCCCGCTGACCGATGAGCAAAGCCATGAACTGATCGATCACCTGATTGGTGCCGATGTCTTGTCGCCCAGGATAAAGGCGTTAGTGATTGAAAAGGCAGATGGAAACCCCTACTATGTGGCCGAGTTAATTGAGACGCTGATTGAGCAGGCCGTGTTGGTTAAGGATGTGACAAACGGCCGTTGGCACGCCACCCGCGCTATTGACAACCTCCAGCTTCCCGATACGTTACAAAACCTCTTCCTGTCTCGTATTGACATTCTTTTACCCGCCGAAAAACAGCTTTTGCAAATGGCCGCCACTATCGGCCACGTGTTCTGGTTTAACCTACTGCAACATTTAGCCGGTGACGCCGACATTCAGCCCCACCTCACTGCCTTGCAGCGGGCGCAGCTTGTTGTGGAGCGGCGGCGCGTACCTGACCTGGGGATGGAATATACCTTCCGCTCATCTCTCATCCGTGATGCGGTATACGAAAGCTTGCTGTCTACGCAGCAGACGCTTTACCATGAACAAATTGCCGCCTACTTGGCACCCGCCGAACGCCCCACCCCGCCGCAATATTATGGGATGCTGGCTTATCATTATCAGCGGGCTGGTAAGCAAGGCGAACAGCTTTACTATACGCTGTTGGCAGCCAAAGAAGCCAAGGACGTGTATGCCAATACGGAAGCGGTAACACTTTATACGCAGGGTCTGCGGCTGCTTGACCAAATGGAGCGGGAAACGGATAACCCTGACCGGCTTTATGCCATACGAACGCGCCAATTTGAACTGTTGGACGGCCGGCGGGAGGTACACTTTCTGCTCGGCGAATTTCAGGCTATGGACGAAGATGCCAAAAGGCTGTTGGCTTTGGCGCGGCAACTGGGTGATGACCCTGTTTGGTTGATTGATGCCCTGTTGATCCAGTCCGTTGTACATGATTGGCGCACAGAGACCGAATTGCAAAAGGGGCAGGCCTTGGCCGAGGAGGCACTGCAACTGGCGCGGCAGCAGGGAGATCAACAGCGGGAAATGCTGAGCCTGATGGCTATTGCCAACCAGCAATCCTATGGTCGGGTAAACCCTGCGTCGCTAGACATTGCCCAAGAGGCATTGGCTTTGGCAAAGCAGCTAGATGACCCATACCGTGAAGCCGAGATTTTGCTGGCAATTAGCCGCTTTTACAATTGGAGCAACGAGCCAGAGCAGGCCATTGCCTTTTTGGAGAAAGCGCGACCGCTGTGTGAGGCACTCAACAACAAAGTGGCTGAGGTCACACTGCTGGGACAAATTGGTCTGCAGTTTGAGCGCACAGGCGATTATTATCGCTTGCTAACGCAATACCAGCAGCCTCGCCTGAAGATCAGCCAGTCAATCAACCATCGGCCGTTGGCATTGGAAATGCGTTTGGGTGAGGGGGTCATTGTTGGGCTTCAGTTGGGAGATTATGCAGCGGGGATGGCAATGATGCGCGAAGTGGCGGCGCAGTGGAGCCATGATACGCCGCTTGTTTTGCTGCGAATGGCGTTGATGCTGAGTGCGATGGCCGAGCATGAGGAAGCCTTGGAGAAGCTGGAGCAAGCGCAGCAGCAGTTGGCGCAGGTGGTGAGCCGAACGCTTGCCCTGGGGCTGCATCTGGCGGCGGCTATGATTTATAATGGTGCAGGCGGGGAAGCGCATTGGTGGCAAGCATTAGAAGAAACGGCCAGAGCCAGCCAGATTGTGCGGGAGAATCCGATGATCAGCCGACAATATGAACTGGCGGCTGCTTGCCAGGCGGCGGTGGCTCAGCTTGCTTTGGCTAAAATTGCGTCAGAGCAGGCGGCCAGACAGCGGCATCTGGATTGGGCATTGGCTTCGTCGCAGGTGGCACTGACTATTTATGAGTTGTTGGGGTATGTGCAGATTTTGGAATGTGCCAGCGAGGAGGTGTTGTTTTGGCACGGGAAGGCACTGCGGGCAAACGGCCGTTTTGCCGATGCCCACACCTTTTTTCACCGAGCCTATGCCGAAATGCAGCGTAAACATGCCCTCATTCCATCGGGTGTTGTGTATGCCCAAACCTTTTTGGAAATTCCGCTGCACCGCCAGATTCGAGCTGCTGTGTTTGTGCCGGAAAAACTGGTTGCCAGTGAACCAGAGATTTGGTAGAATCTGGCTACATTGCGGGATAGTTTAATGGCAGAACAGGCGGCTCTGAACCGTCTAGTCTAGGTTCGAATCCTGGTCCCGCAGCCTTGAAGAAACCGCCTCCAATTTGGAGGCGGTTTTTTTATGCGTCTTCATCAAATTGTGTACCGCACAGAAATAAGGACAAGCTGCGGGTAGCAAGTGGCAGGTCGCAAGTAGCAAGTCGTTTTTGCCAATTCGCACATGCGACTTGTAACATGTTACTTGCGAACGATTTGGTGATGAGCTATTTTGCCGGGTGAAGCCAGATGGTCTCTTTGGCAGCGGCTTCAACGCGGCTGCGGCTAAAGAGCATGGGGCGATAACGGCCGTTTTTCCACCCTTCCAACCCATCCTGATAATGCGAACTGTTGACATAAGCAGATTGCCCGCCCGGAAGCGCCGCCACGCTGTTATCCCATGCGCCCACGTCAAGCACCATGCGGCAACTGGCAATCATTTCTACGGGTTCTGGCGGGAACCGGGGAGGAACGGCCGTTTGGTTGATGGTGTTGTCACTGCCCGGCATGGGAATCATCTGGGGTCGCCAATGTTTACCCAGCACAGGAACGGCCGTTAGCGGGTGGCGCACGTGTAGACGATGTAACTTTCCCCACTGCCACTGCTTCCAACTTGTGCCAACCTGCTGACGCAAAACGGCAAATGTCTTGACATAAGATGGAAAAATGTGTGAAGTAATTGAACCAACCCACTGAGGTGGCTCCGTTTCCAGCCAATCCAGCAGTCGTTCGTAGGCGATGGCGTGGAAAGGGTTGCCGGGGCTTTGGGAAACGGCCGTTTGGCTCAAAAGCTGCTCACTCACCTCCTCCCCCAAGGCATGCCCCATTACAGCCTGCGTCAGATGCACCAGCCAGCCAAAATAGAGCGTCGGTGCTACGCTGTCAATCACCATGTTGCCATCCCATTGTTGCAGCAGATCACGCCCTCGCGCCAGGTCGCCATGTAACCGCTGTTTTGCCAGACAGGGCAAAACCAGCGGCAGAAAACGCTGCGCCAATAGGGACACCGTATCTTGCTGGATGGCAAGGTGATCCGCTAGCGAAAGGGGCTGGGGTGTTTGCAGTAGCTGCAAAATGCGGGCAGCGCGATAAGGTGGTAGCCACTCCTCGGTGAGCCAATGCGGGTAACTGTGCTCCATAACGCGATTGTTGGCGGTAGCAATAATGCCAGTGGCTGGGTTGAGCACGCGAGGCAGTTCCTCATGGGGGATTTGCCCTTGCCAATCGTAGCGGCTGTCCCAGCCGGGGGCGGGAGTCATGCCATTGCCGCATTGCCGCAGCGGAACTTGCCCTGGCAGCGTGTAGCCAATGTTGCCGGCTGTATCTGCATAAACCATGTTTTGTGGCGGGAAGGCCCAATTGCGCAGTGCCTCATTAAAGCTGTGCCAGTCGGTTGCGCGGTTGAGATCGAGTATGGCACTGAGATGATTGTTGGGCTGGTGGCACATCCAGCACAACGCCAGGTCGCGCTCGTCGTGGTGCAGCAGGCTGGTGATGATGGGGCCGTGGTGGGTGTAGCGTACGGGGATGGTAAGCGGTTTGCGTCCGCGAATGTAGATAGTTTCGTTGATTTGCTCGGCATTGCGCCAACGGCCGTTTTGTTCATAGCGCAGCGGGTCGAGGGGGTGAAACTGCTCCACGTAGATGTCCTGAATATCGCTAAAGGCGTTGGTAATCCCCCAGGCAATATGGTCGTTGTGGCCGATGAGAACGCCCGGCACGCCGGGGGTGCTGAAACCAGTAACGTTGTAACCTCCACCTGTCAGATGGTTTTCATACCAGATGGAGGGGAAAATGGGGGGAAGATGGGGGTCGTTGGCTAATAACGGCCGTTTTGTACACATGCGCTCTGCCGCCACCACCCAATTGTTGCTGCCGATGTGTTGCCCGACGGGTAACATGCCCAGTGGTAAAGCAGCAATCGCTTCTTCATACGCAGCCAACAGATTGGCCGCAAGCTGGGCGGTGACGGGATGAGTAGACTGGGTAACATCATTTGCCATAGGCAAAATGTCGGCTGCCTTCTCCTCACCCAATGTTGCACCAAGTAAGCTGCGAATGAGTTCCGACTGCCAGTTGGCCGATAGCCCCCATGCCAGCACGATTCCCCAGGCGGCACTGTGGTGTATTTGCCACGGCTCCGGTTTGTAAAACAGCAGCCGGAATTCTGACGGGATGTTGCCACTATTGATAAAGGCGTTGATTCCGGCACAGTATGCATTTACCATTGACAGTGCGGCTTCGTCGCCACCACGCACGTGGTTTTGTGCGGCCCGTGTCCAGCCCATGACACGGGCAAAGCGGTCGGTGGCAACTCCTTTTGGGCCAATAATTTCGCTTAAGCGCCCCGATCCAACGCGGCGATTCAGATCCATTTGGAACAGCCGATCCTGTGCGTGAACAAACCCTTGTGTAAAAAAAAGGTCGGCTTCTGTCTGGGCATAAATGTGGGGTACGCCCCAGGTATCGCGGATGATTTCAACGGGATGTTGCAGGGCGGTAAACGTTAATTTTTGCTTTGGTTGAAAACGATTGAGCATGGTGGCTGGCCCCTTGTGGTGCTAATCCGATACAAATTCCCATGATTGTTTCACGGGAAACAATTGACCCACTGTGGGGTGCTGCCATATGCTATAGCACAAATAAATTAAGTTTTAGCTAACGGTGTAATAACTTAGATGGGTTCTTTAAAATCGTAGAGGCTGTCTTCGATGCGCCATTGATGTTGGCAAGCGGGGTTGGGGCAGGCTAAACGGCCGTTTTTCTCCTCACCCAATGCCGTCTTGCAGGTGGGACAGGCGAAAAAGGTGCCGGAAACGGCCGTTTGTCCCTGGTCGGGGTGTTGGTTTTGCACAAAAACGCTGGGCGATAATTGCCACCAGTTGCCCGTTTGTTGAGCCAGTGCATCCAGCGTTACCAGCAGGGAGGTTGGCACCAGCCGTTTGAGCGGAGCAATGCGATAGTGCGAGACGGTCAACATCTTGCCCGGTGTAAAGTGCGCCTGCTGTAACTGCTGCCGAATCCAGCGAGGGTGAAAATCAAAGTTGAGAGCCACAAACTCAACCGGCTCCAGGGCAAATGGCGACCAGTATTGCTGCTTGCCCCAGTAGCGCAAAATCGCTTTTAAGTTTTGCTTATTGGCAAATTCCAGCACATATGTCCCTTTGGGCGCAGCAATGCGAGCCAGTTCGGCAAACAGCGAGGGGGCATCGGCGGCATGGTGCAGGGTGCGAATTTGCACCATTGTGTTAAACAGCCCGTTGACAAAGGGCATGTTGTACCAGTTGCCGGCCACGTAGATAAAGCGAGGATCCTTGCCCCAGTGCGCCTGGGCTTCGCGCAGCAGCGAGCGCGAATAGTCAAACAGCACAACCTGCTTATAACCTAAATATTCATCGGCCAGCCGGCCGAAACCAGCCCCGATTTCAATGAGAGATCCGCCATTGGGTGGCATGAGTCGTCGCAGGGCGATGCGTTCAACCTGGTCTTCGTATTCGCGGCCTTGTCCTTCCCAAAAGCGGGTGCGGTAGTCGGAGCCTTCATAGTCGCAGACGGGTGGGGTATCGGTGGTCATTAAATTTAGGGGTTGGTGGTAGAAACGGCCGTTTCGTTTACTTCTGCTGCCGTATCGCCACCACGAATCCGTTGGATGAGTTCAGCATTGCTGCCTGGCAGCCGCTGTAACAAGGCATCCAACGGTGCAAACAGCCCTTGCAGCGTCATAAATGGTGCACCTAATTCTGTTTCATTGAGCGGGATTTGCACGCCAACAGCCAGATGCACAGGAATTTCCTGGTCAACTGGTACGTCCAGAGCCAGATGGACAGGCAGCGTCAAATCTTTTGGCAGTTCTAAAAAGACCTGCCCGTTGATTACCCCGCCCCCATCGGGCAAACGGAACTGCGCAGGAATGCCTTCCAGCGGAACGGCTCGTATGACGGTCACATCGGTGGTGGTTTCCAGGGGCAAGGTAAAAGCGATGGGCATTGTGTCGTCAACGACAATAGTGCGCGAAATCGTAGCCGAACTCATTTGCACAAAGCTATTGTTCAACCCGCCTACAAGGGGTTTTACGGAGCTATCAACCAAGGGCAAAATGTGGGGTGCCAGCAGCAGCAGAACGATGAGCAAAACAAGGTTCATTGTAAAAGAGAACAAGATTGCAAACGTTTTGAATGCTTGCCAGGGCTTTCCGTTCCAGAATGGTTTGTTCATACCAACCTCCACAAAATCCGCAAGTTGACATATAATTTCACTGCTATGGTAACATGGTTTAGTTAAATGGCAAGCGAGAGCTTGCAACCATTGTTTCCCGTGAAACAATATTTTTCACCCGCTTTTTCCATTGCGAGAATGGCTGAATGCAGTAGAATTTTCCCATGACAAAAGATGTAGCTGTCTTCCTGGATTTAGATAATTTGGTGATTGGTGCCAGGCAAGCCAATCTGACGTTTGACGTGAAGCTAATCTTGGATCATATTGAGTCGCTAACAAACGGCCGTATTGTCCTGCAACGTGCGTATGGAGATTGGCGTCTAACCAAGGACACCCTTAAGAACCTGACAACGGCCGGCTTCGTCACCCAGGCGACGGTGGCACTCAACAACTTCAACAAGAACCTAGCCGATATTCAAATAGTGGTGGATGCCATGGAAACTCTGGCCGATGGGCTGAGCTACGGCATCTACGTGTTTATTACCGGTGATCGTGATTTTACCCCGCTTGTGCAAACGCTGCGTAAGCGCGGCAAACAGGTCATTGGCGTGGGTGTGCGTCACACAACTAGCAGTAATTTGGTGAGCAACTGCGATAAATATATTTTTTACGAAGATTTGCTGCCAAATGCCGATCTCACCGACACCGAGGTGGAGCATCTGCTAATCCAGGCGCGGGATGCCCTGTTAAAAGAGACAGACCGTGAGCGTGTCAGTGTGCTGAAGCAGGAGATGACTAACCAAAGCCGTGGCAATTTTACAAACGCCAGCTACAGCGAAGGGAGCTTTAGCAAGTTTTTAGCTCGCTATCCACATGTCGTCACCCTTATTCAGGAAGATACAACAGTTTATTTTGCCTACCCCGAAAAACCCAAAGAACAAGTTGTGCAACTGCACGAACGCTACCGCAGTGAGCTAAAGAAACGCCGGTTGCGAATCATCACCCCTGCCTCACAGCGGCTTATGGTGCTTCGAGACATTATCGTCATGCTACAGGCCGAGAAAGAGGTGCTGTGGCGCCGTTTTATTGATACCTTGGCTGACAAATATGCGGCTGAGGAAAAAGATGTGTCCAAGAACACCATCAACGCGATTATGTTATTGGCGCGGCGGGCAGGCGTTGTTTATACGCTTAAGAGCAACTCTTTGTCTACTGCACCCGTGCAGCTAAACATTACGGGGGCGCATATTTATCGGGAAGCCATTATTCGCTGTGATCGCACTTGTGTGGAAGAGATTTTGTCCTTGAGCGAACCGATAGATGTAACCGAGATAGCGTTAGCACTTTATGACAGTGAAAAATATGTGAGCTATCTTAAGATAATTGTGCCATCGCTTAATGGACAGGATTCCCCGGCTTGACCAAGCCATTCTCTAAATTTCCGTGCAGTAATCTGACAAAACGGCCGTTACGAGTATAATCTTTCCCTGTTTATGCAGCCATGAGCGAACAATGGCCAGTCTGACTTTGCCAGGTTGGTATGAAGAGGTTTTTGTGAAATCAATTTTTGTTTCCGATTTGACGGCAGGGATGGAACTGGTTAATGAAGCTTTTCTGCTGCAAGATGTGGGGAGGCGCTCAACCAAGGATGATCGCCCCTATTTGCTGTGCACCCTACGCGATAAAACAGGTCAATTAAACGGCATTTTTTGGAATGTGCCTGATTATGTAAACAGTTGGGCGCAGAGCGGGCAAGTTGTTCTGATCACCGGCCGGGTGAACCTGTACAAAGATGCTTTGCAAGTAAACATTACGGATTTGAATCAGGAATCTCAGCCAGATTTGTCAGTTTTTTTGCCAACGAGTTCTCGCAGTACCGATGAAATGGTTGCCGAGCTAAAAGCTTATATTGCAGAGTTGCAAGAGCCGTGGCAAGCATTGGTAGCTACGCTGCTGCTAACCGAGCCAATTATGACGAGTTTTGTCAATGCGCCGGCCGCACGGGGAATGCATCATGCTTATTTGGGCGGGTTGTTGGAACACACCTTAAGCATGACCAAGTTGGCAGCTTACTTGTCACAACATTATGATTATGTCAATAGAGACCTGCTGCTGGCTGGCACGCTGCTGCATGATATGGGCAAGGCCATCGAGTATTCGGTAGACACCTCGTTTGATTTTTCAGAAGACGGCCGTTTAGTGGGTCACATTGTGCGAGCCATTGTCATGATTGAAACGGCCGCTCGTGAGCTTGCCTTCCCCGAAACCAAGTTGCGCCACCTGGTTCACTTGGTTGCCTCCCATCACGGCAAGCTAGAGTGGGGTTCACCCGTGCCGCCCAAAACCATCGAGGCTGTACTGCTGCACCAAATTGATTTGCTTGACAGCCGAATGCAGGGATTTATGGATCACATTTACAACGACACTAGCGATAATCCCTGGTCAGCCAAATCAAGTAACATGTTTGGTACTGAACTGCGTCGCCCAGAAGCGATCTAAAGGTAATAAATAACGGTTCTTCAGGCATTCGTGGGGCCACCCCAAATTGTAGTGTCGAGGCATGCCTCGACACTACAATTTGTTCCGTCAACCCCATGAGATCCCAAAGACCCTAAATAACTCAAGTTGCTACTACCTACTGTCATTTCGAAGTCCTTTGAGAAATCCTGTTCTTTTTTTGCCAATCAAGGAGCAAGAATTGTTTAACTTGTGCAATGTCATTCCCGCGAAAGCGGGAATGATAAGTTCGTCTTGTTTAGTTTGCGTTCTTAAGGGTTCGTTCGTTAAGAACTTGGGCTTTAGAAGTTGAACTTCTAAATGGGCAAGTTATTTAATTTCCATTCCTGGTCGGGATTTCTCCTCAAAGACAGAGCCTGCTCTGAGGCTGCCAAAGGGTTGAAATGACAGATTTTCACGCTTTGTTTTTAAGGTGGCAACTTAGGTTAAATAAGGACAAGCCCATGAATTATTTGACTCATCTTGAAGCCGCCTATGCACCTCATACCTATGATCCCGATCAACTCATTCGTTTATGCCCTCAATCGGGTAGCCCCCTGCTGCCGCGCTATGACCTTGCCAGGGCAGCCAGTGAATTAGACCGTGACGAACTGTCACAGCGTTCGCCAAATTTGTGGCGTTTCCGTGAGCTGCTACCCGTGCGTGATCCACAGCATATTATTACCCTGGGAGAAGGAGGCAAACCTGTCTTGCCACTGCCTCGGTTGGGTGCCCACTTTGGCTTGCGGCAGCTTTATATGAAAGATGAGGGGCAAAATCCAACGGGCAGTTTTAAGGCACTGGGTTTGTCCGCAGCGGTTAGCCGGGCGGTTGAACTGGGCGTCACGGAATTTGTGATTCCAACGGCCGGTAATGCTGGCGGAGCGCTGGCTGCCTATGCTGCTCGCGCTGGTGCCAAAGCGCATGTGTACATGCCGCAAGATGCACCGCGCATCAACATTTTGGAAGTGCAAATGGCCGGGGCGGATTTGCATTTGGTAGCTGGCTTGATCAATGACGCCGGCCGGGAAGCGGCCGAGGCGGCAAAAGGTACAAACTGGTTTGATGTTTCCACCCTCAAAGAGCCGTACCGCGTTGAAGGCAAAAAAATTATGGGCTACGAGCTGGCATTGGCGTTTGGCTGGGAACTGCCCGATGTAGTTTTGTATCCCACTGGTGGCGGCACGGGATTGGTGGGAATGTGGAAAGCGTTTGATGAGATGGAGAAGCTGGGCTGGATTGGTAGCCATCGGCCGCGCATGGTGGCCGTACAGGCGGAAGGCTGCGCCCCAGTTGTCAGGGCGTTTGCTGAAGGCAAGAACGATACCGAGGCCTGGCAGGGAGCAGCCACGATTGCTGGTGGGTTACGGGTGCCAGTTGCTATCGGCGGCCGTCTGATGTTAACTGCATTGCGCGAAAGCCAGGGTACGGGCGTGGCCGTGGCTGATGCGCAATTGCCTGAGGCGCAGCGGCTGTTTGCCAGGAGCGAAGGTGTGTTTGCGTCGCTGGAAACGGCCGCGACTGTGGCGGCACTGGCAAAGTTGGTGGCGGATAAATGGATTCACCCCGATGAACGGGTTGTGATTTTTAACACAGGCAGTGGTTTGAAATTGCCTGATGGCCTGTAACAAGAAAGACGTTCAACTTCTCAGCAGAAGTTGAGCGTCTGGTTTTGATTAAGGGTAGACCACGCGCAGTTGATAGGGTTGGGTGGAGCCACTTTGACTGCGGTTGAAAATTTGAATGTAATATAGCCCGGCTGGTAGGTGAAGCGGCCCGATGTGTTCGTCGGCATTGCCGATGTTGCCGGAATTGCCGCCGGGCAACACTTCCAGGGCTGCGTTACGCAAAATGAGGTTGTAGTTATGCCCGGCGGGGATTTGGCTGAGGACTAATTCGGCCGTTCCTGGCTGGTACAGGCGGAAAGCGTAGTAATCGCTGCTGTCGGCGGGGCTGCTCATGGTGCCTTGATAGATGACGTTGGCAAGAATGAGTCCATTGGCTTCGTCGTTGCTGTCGTTGGGTTCGGCTTCTTGCGGGCCACGGAAGTAGGGGTAGTGGATGAAGGGGAGGAAGATGCAGTGGGGTAAACGGCCGTTTTCCGAAAAAGCACACTCATCCGGCGAAGGCGTGGGCGTTATCGTGGGAGTTGCTGTCGCGGTAGCCGTTGCCGTCGCCGTTGGCGTAGTTGTTGCCGTTGGCGAAGGAGAAGGGGTTGCCGTCGGGATTGGCTCATAGGCCACGTTGGCGATCCATGCAGCATTCGGCATCGTAACCAGATTGGTTGTTGCCTTGCTGCTATCATTATCACTACCCTGCCACTGCTTGACACGCCAGCCAGCCGCAGGAATGGCCGTCAGCTCAATTTGCTCATCGGCATGGTAATTGCCGGCCGTACAGCCAACCGAATTTGTGAGACTGGGTATCGGGTCGCTGCCCGATCCCGTGTGGGTCAGGCTGAGCGGATAGCAGGCCGGAGGTTCAGACAGGCCAAACTTGTCAAAGAAATAGGTTTCATTTGTTAAGGGAGCCGAACCAAAGAACCCAACTGTATAGCCCCATACCTCGCTGCGCCCAAAACCATCGTTGGGTGCGTTATTGTTTAGCTCTTTGCGCGTGAAGTCGGTGAAGGGTATTTCAAAAAATTGCCAGCCAGCAAAATCATCGGTAACGTTAACACTCCACCGTTCCGCATCATCGGTAGTAGACCCTGGGTTGCGGTTGTCCATGATGTCTATGAAAATCGTGCCGCCGCTGTTACGACCATAGAGCCAGAAGGAAACCCCTTCATAGCTGCGCCAATCTTGCGAAAGCCATTGATCAAGATTGCTGTTAGTGAACGTATGGGAGAACCCCACAACTTGATTTGACCCGATATTGACGGTGGCGCCTAAGACATGGTTGTTGGCTGATGCACCGGGAACGGGGGCAGGGGGAGTGGTTGTTGTGTTGATGGCAATGGTGGCGTTGGCGTTTTGCCAACTGAAATAGCCTACCAGCAGGCCATTGGTATCTTGCCCAAGCGGCAGCCCCGTTTCAAAATCATCAACGAGGGTGGTTGCTTGCGCCGAGCGGACAGGCTGCTGGGCGTCAACCGTATGAAATTGGGGGTAGCTCCAGGCCAGCATGAGGAAAACGGCCGTTAATGCCACCCCAATCGCAAATTTGTGCATAGCATCTCTCTTCAATTTGTTTATGGCGGCGGGGGCGGGTCGGTCGGAACGGCCGTTGGGCCATTGCCACCACTATCGCCGCCACTACCGCCAGAAAATTCATTAAACCAGAAGAAGCCTGTTTCTGAACGCGCCCCCTGTTGATCCTCAACATACCAATTCCAGCCGCCAAACTCTTCAGCCGGAATTGCGAATGTCCAGCTCAACCCCTGTATCCAGTCGCTGGTGTGGGCAAAGACCTGCCCTTCATGCAGCAAAACGACGCGATAAGTTGCATTCCGCGACCCATTCCAGGAAAACGTCACAGGATTTCGCACTGTTCCCGATGGCTGCCCCAGGGTAATGGTTTGCAGCAGCGGCAGCGGCGTATTGGTCACGGTTGGTGAAAGCGTAGCGGTGGCCGTTGGCGATGGCGTGCGGGTGCGGGTCGCTGTTGCCAATGCCGTGGCCGTTAGCGACGGGGTAGGCGTAGCCGTCAGCGTTGGGGTTGTCGTGGCGGTGGCCGTCAGCGTTGGCGTGGCCGTGGGGGGCAGGGCTGTATCTGTTGGCACAAGCACTTCAGTAGCTGGCTGAAGGGTGGCGATACCGCTATTGGCTGCATCATCACGCCCCCGGTTGTGCCACCAAAATAGACCGCCCACGATCAGGATGGCGATTAGCCCAATGCTTGCCCGCAGGGGGATGCGCAATTTGGCACGGGGGGAGGGAGAAACGGCCGTTTTTCTCCCCACATCCTGAATCATGGCTGGCGCGACAGCACTCGCTTTCGGTGCAGCAATGGGTTTCGCCTGCTGCCAGGCGGTCAACAAGGCCGCCGGAGTTGCAAACCGATCCTCTGGCGGCTTTGCTAGCGCCTGCCGACAAACCGCCTCTGCCGCTGCATCTACCGTCCCCGCCGCCGGAACGGGGGCATAACGATGCAACTGCAAAATGGCCGATGGTGTGGGGGCTTCAAAGGGAACGCGCCCCGTTAGCATTTGGAAGAGCAGCAGCCCCAAATGGTAGATATTGGTGCGTGCCGAAATCGGCTGCCCTGCCGCTTGCTCTGGCGAAGCATAGCGCGGGTCAGGCACAAAGGTTGCCACCTCGCCCTGCGCCACGCCAAAATCAGCCAGGTAGGCATTGTCGTGTTCATCAAGGAGGATGTTCTCTGCCGAGAGGTGATGATGCACGACCCCTTGTGCCAAAGCAACGTCGAGCGCACCGCAGAGCCGGGCCAAAATACGGGAGATTTGGGGGAGGGGCAGAGGGCCGTTTACCAGCTTGGCAGCTAATGAGCCACCGCTGTAGTAGGGCATGGCCAGATAAAGCTGCCCGTTTAGTTCGCCAAAGCTGTGGATGGGGGCAATGGCTTCGTGTTGCAGGGCGGCGATGGTGGTCATGGTTTGGCTAAACGCGGCGTCAAATGCCTCATCGCGCCAAAGTTGGGAAAACTGCTTGACCACCACATCTTGCCCGGTCTGCAAATCGTGTGCCAGGTAAACGGTGGCGACCCTGCTGCGGGCAACCCTTTTTTTGAGTTGATAACGGCCGTTTCCGCTTTCCATAACCCATTAATCAACAGGCAGACGCTTGCCAAACGTCATGCCGTCAATGCCTTCCCTGTTTTAAGCCAGTACGAGACCAGTTGGAGAACTAAAAACTATGCCAGGTTGATGCTCCCAGAATCGTTACTGCTCATTGTGTCCACGCCCCAGGCGATTATAAAAACCACCGGGCAAACAAGCATACCCCGCCTCTCGAATCAAGGCCACTAAAGATGATGGCCTGCCTGCCAGTGGGTAAGCGGCAGGCAGGGATCAAGGATGGTGGTGGGGGAGAAAACGGCCGTTTTGCCACTGCCTCAAATCAAATACATCTACTCATACTTATGGACTTCAGCCAACAGCCGCTTCGGTTTCCCATCAAATTCGCGCCAATCCAGCTCTTCCCGCGTCAGTTTCAGCAAAATATCGCTCAAAGCCCGGTTGACCGGCGTGGCGACCCCGTTAGCCGCCCCCGCCTCGGCAATCGCCCCATTGTGAAACACTACCTCGCTCTTACCCTTGCCGGCCGCTAAATCCATATAAAACGACGGCATCTTTTCCCCGCGCCCCGAAACCACCTTGTTGGTCAAAATTGGCCGAAAGAGCAGCTTGGGCAGCCGTTTGACCCCCGTCACAAAGCCCGGAATCGAAGGGCCGGGCAAGTCAACTACCTTGAGTTTGAGAGCCTTCATCACCGCCAGTGCCTCCTTGATCATCCGCAACTCCAGGTCATAGACAATATCGGATTTATAGATGGCTTCTGGCGAACGGTTGAGAATGGCGCAACTGGCATTGGCAACGATGTTGAGCAGCGCCTTTGACCATTTCATGGCCTGATAATCCTTGATGACAACGGCGTTGACGCCTGATTCTGTAAAAAGCTGCTGCCACTGTCCAATGGCTTGCTTGGGCTGCGTGGGGGCCAGGGCAAAACCGCCGTCGGTGCGTTCGGCGACTAGGTTGTGGGTGGTTTCCTTGCGCACGGGAATGGTGAAAGAGCCAGCCAGGACGTGGTCGGCACCAAATTGTTCGATTAACGGCCGTTCTACCCCAATCCCGTTTTGCGTTGTCACCAGCATCGGCGGCTGGGGACAAAACGCCACCAGTGGATCCAATGCTTCGGCCAAATCATACGACTTCATCCCCAAAATAATCAGGTCATACGCCGCCGTCTGGTTCATAAACGCCTGCGCCACCGAAGTCGTCAGGCGGGGATGGGTGCGAACCGTTTGCCCCCCCTCTGTCACCGCCAGACCCTGGCTTTGAATGGCTGCCGCCGTGGTGGGGCGGGTGATCAGCGTGACATCATGCTCGTGTTGGCACAGCCGCGCCCCTAAATACCCACCCACTGCTCCGGCTCCGTAGACTAATATTCTCATCGTGTAACTGTCCTGAAAACAGAGATTGGGAGATTGGGAGATTGGGAGATTGCCCCAGTTCCCCGCGCTTCTGATCTCCCAATCTCGCAAATTTCATCCTTTGTGGTGCTGCGTCGCGGCATTGTCAACTACCCTAAAATAGCTCCGACAAAGTGCGGATTGCCGCGCAAAAAGTCGTCAATGTCCATAGCCCGCTTTCCGGCCGGCTGCACCTGCTGTAGGGCAATCTGGCCGCTGCCTGTTTGCACCATGCCCCCGGCCAGCACCTGCCCAACAACGGCCGTTTCTGCTTCCCCCTCCACCACCGTCGCATCCACCACCTTAAACAGCTCCCCCTGCCAGCTTGTAAACGCCCCCGGCCACGGGTTCAGCGCCCGCAGTTGCCGGTCAAGCTGCTGGCTGCTGGCGTGCCAGTCCAAACGGCCGTTTTCTTTCGCAATCATCGGCGCGTAGGTGGCAAGGGTGTCATCCTGAGGGGTGGGGGATAAACGGCCGTTGACAATATCGGCCAAATGGCGGCGCAGCATGTCGGCACCCAAAGCCGCCAACTTGTCGTGGAGCGTAGTCGCCGTTTCCGTGGGCAGTAGCGGGATCGCCTCCTGCACAAACACCGGCCCCGTGTCCAGCCCGCGCTCCATCTGCATCAGCGACACGCCACTTTCGCCATCCCCCGCCAAAATGGCGTGCTGAATGGGCGACGCCCCGCGCCAGCGCGGCAGCAGCGAGGCATGGACATTCACACAGCCGTGCGGCGGCAGCTCCAGCACATGGGGGCGCAAAATCTGCCCAAACGCCGCCACCACAATCACATCGGGCTGCCACGCCCGCAGCGGTTCCGCCGCTTCCTCGCGCCGCAGCGAAGCGGGTTGGTAGATGGCCACGCCCGCCGCCTCGGCCGCCACCTTCACCGGCGAAGGGCGCAGCGTGCGCCCGCGCCCGGCGGGGCGGTCTGGCTGGGTGACAACACCAACCACGTTAGCAATTTCTAGCAGTGTCTGCAAGCTGGGTACAGCAAAATCAGGGGTTCCCATGAAGACTACTTTATACATGGCGGCATTCTAGCATGGGCAAACGGCCGTTTGCAAATAGTTGCCCCGAACTATAGGCCAAAATTCAGACTTGTAGCCGAGGATTCCAATCCTCGCTCTTCGGTCTGTTGTCTGAATTCAGCCAATCGTTGTGTAAAAGGATGATCAAGAATGAAGGACGTAACTAAATATTGGTTTGCCCTGCCAGATTACCAAAGCCTGGGAAACAGCGTTGAGGGCATTGTGTGGAAAAAACGGTTGGTCATGAGAAAATCAGGTTGATTGTACAGGAAAATGGCTCATTCGCATACAATGCCTGTGCTTTTGCAACAAGGCTCATGTTGCGATTCCCACACGGAGGTGGAGTTAACCATGCGGCGCAACCCCACCACAGGGAATGAAAATAGGACGCAGATTTTCCTGATTTTCCTGATCAGGTACATCAGGTGAATCAGTGTCCTATTTTCAGGATAGAATCATTGACCCAAATAGAGGGTGAGGAAACAGGTTTATGACACAGTTATGTCCTTGCAAAAGTGGAAAACCATACAAAGCGTGCTGCCAGCCGTTTCACGACGGGCAAAAGCCGCCCACGCCGCTGGTGCTGATGCGCTCCCGCTTTGCGGCGTATGCCCTGGGGAAGGTGCGCTACATTGTTAAAACGGAACACCCTGACAGCGTGCGGCGGCAGCGGGATGGGGCGTTTCACAAAGATTTGAAGCTGTTTTGTCAGCTAACGGATTTTGTGGATTTGCAAATTTTGGGGGAATCCACGCTGGCCGACGACCGGGCGACGGTGACATTCCATGCCACGCTGGTGCAGCAGGGGAAGGATGCGTCATTTACGGAGTGCAGCGTGTTTGAAAGAATAAACGGCCGTTGGCTCTACCGTGGCCCTATCGAAGGCAAATCATGGGGACAGACGTAAGTTGGCGATGCCATCAATGATGATGAATTGTTATTCTTGCGGAGATTGGTTAATTGGTTATTGGAGATTGGCGCACAATAACCAACCTCTGCTTCGCTCGCCTCTTCGCCGTTGGGCGGCACGCCAATGCCCAAAATGCCCGCCTCCATGATCATTAGCCAAATGGCGGTTAGCACCAGCGACAGGGTGAACAGCCCGGCCAAGAATTTGCCCAGCAGGTCGGTGTTAAACGGTTTGGTGATGTAACCGTCTCTACCTAATTCCAGCACCAAAATGGTGTCTAATTTCCGGCGGGGGGCGGTAACAAAATGACAGGGATGTTGTGGGTCTGGTGCAGCTTTTTCAGTGCCTCCAGCCCATCCATCCCCGACAGGCCAATATCCAGCAGCAGCAAATCGGGCGGATTTTGCTGCACGGTTTGGTAGCCCGCTTGCTCCAGGCTTAGGCTCAGGCTGCAGCGCATTAATGTGTCGTCATCAACAACAAGAATCTGCTTGCTCATGACTAAACATTGTAGCCAGCTCGTGCTTCCCGGTTCAACGGCGCAATGACACAAATTTTGGGCAGGCGTGCGTCAAAAGCTATAGCCGTTGTTTATTGCCGAAAGTGCAGGGGGTCTAAATTATCTAGCCACGTCCCGGTTTGCAGCAAGTGCGCTCCCAAACGGCCGATTTCATCCGACGATTTGGCCGCTGCGCCACAGCCGGCCGTTGCTACCACCAGTTGACCTGGCAAGAGGGTGTCAATGATCGGGTACTTTGGCTCGCGGTAGGTGACAACACACGGTTTGTGGTGGTAGGAATCGGCCTTCAAACCGGGGATGATCGCTTCCATCACCTGCCGCAAGGCGTCGGCTTCGCGCTGGCTGCCGCCCTGGTTGAACCAATCGCGTAATGCTTCGTCGCTTTTGGCCAGCACCAAATCACGCAGGTCGCCCCCCATTTTGAGGTAAAAACGGCCGTTTTCATACCGCAGCGGCGGCAGCATGTAAATACCATCTATCTCCGCCTCAGGTAGCCCCTGGTCATAGATGACAGTGGGCAGGTGGCGTAGCCGCTCTAGCTCTGCGCCCGACAGTTCGGCCAGCAAAATGGTGCGCGGTTTGCGAATGAGGGGCAGCGGCTGTGGCAGCAGGCCGCTGCTGTAGGCTCCAGCGGCGACCAGTACTTTTTTTGCTTGCAGCGTTTGGCCGCCGTTGGTGTGGATGTCGAGGTGGGTGGCGTGGGGATAAACGGCCGTTACCGTCTCCCGAATCGCCGCTGCCCCCTGCTGCTGTGCCACCGCCACCTGTGCCGCCACAAAAGCCCGTGGGTTGATATAACCAGCCACGCCCCGTTCCAGCAGACAATCATACCCGTCGGGGAAACGGAGCGTGGGCAGCACGGCGCGAAGCTGTTCGCTGCTGTAGCTGGCAAAATCGGCTTGCAGGGCGTTGCCAACGGCCGTTGTGGCCGCCAACGACCCGGCCGGCCCCGCCTGCGCCATCCCCACCGGCTCGTAAAAACTGATGCCACTGCGGGCTTCCAAATCACGGTATTGGGCAATCGAACGCTTTGCCAGCGTTCCCCACACCAGGTTGCCATCCAGAATGCGGGTAATGCGGCCCTGGTCGTAATGGCTGGAGAATACCCCCCGGTGTGCTGCCCAATCCGTTGGTTCATCCGGCCCCACCAGAGCCACATTTTCTTCAGTGGCACTCAAATACCGCGCTGCCGCTGCGCCTATCATCCCTTTGCCAATAACAAGATAGTCAAACATTGTCGTATTCCCGTGTTTGGTAATCAGTACCGATTACCGATTACTGATTACCGATTACCGTTTCCCCATGACTGTGCTGGGCAAAAACGGCCGTTTTTGCCGCCTCATACGCCGTCGCCGCCTGAAAAACTACCCCATCTTCATAAGCCGGAGCCACAAGCTGGATGCCGGTTGGTACGTTGTTGCGGGCGCGGCCAGAGGGGACGGACAGAACGGGGCAGCGGCTGAGCATGTTGAATGGATAGGTCAGCAGCCAGCCAAACTTTTGATGAACGGCCGTTCCGTCAATCACCAGTTCATCGCGGCTGTAATCATTGTCGGCCGGCACCCCAATGTGCGCCAGCGTCGGGCAGACAAACAGGTCATAGCTGGCAAAAATCCGGCTCAAGTCACCATACATCTTCCCCGCCATCTCCTCCGCCGCATACGCTTGCCGTGGTGTCACCTGCTGCGAAAACTCGCAGTATGACTGCACATATGGCGTTAGCAGCTCTCGCTGGTCCGAGTTGTAATGGTGGCGCAAAAACGCCCCCATCGGCCCATAGCCCAGGTGATATAACGCCGCCATCAGGACGGCATCAGTCCAGCCCAGGTCTACTTCCTCCACCGTAGCCCCCAAATCGCGGAACACATCGAGCGCTGCCAGCGTGTTGCGCCGCACGTCGGGGTCAATGGCTTTGTAGCCCAACGTGAGCGAATAGGCGATGCGCCACCCCTTCACGCCGTCAAACCCGTGCGGCAGCGTCAGCCTGGGCTTCAGGCTGGCAATATCGCGGGGGTGAGGGCCAGACATGACGTTTTGCATCAAGATGGTGTCGCCAACGGTTCGCGCTAGCGGCCCTTGGTGGTTGTAATATTCCAGATTCCAGGGCGGGTCTTCGGGGTTGCGGCCATAGGGCGGCTTGTAGCCCACCAGCCCGCACAGCGAGGCGGGCGTGCGAATCGAGCCTCCGATGTCGCTGCCGGTTGCCAGGGTACTGCTGCCAGCCGCCAGTGCCGCCCCGGAGCCACCCGATGAGCCGCCGGGGGTGACTTCCAGGTTCCACGGGTTGCGCGTAACGCCCCACAGCTTTGACCAGGTAATGGAAGCACTGGAAAATTCGGGGGTGGTGGTGCGGGCGTGGACAATGGCACCGGCGTCGAGCAGCCGCTGGACGGTGATGGAGGTGTGGTCGGGGACAAAGTCGCGCAGCAGTAGGGAGCCGTTGCTGGTGGGCTTGCCCGCAATGTAGGTTTCGTCTTTGACGGCGAGAGGAATGCCTTCTAACGGCCGTTCCTCTCCCCGCGCATACCGTTTTTCCGCCTCTCGCGCCGCCGCCAGGGCTTCCTCATAGTAGGTAAACGAAAACGCATTGATGTGTGGCTCCACCGCCTCCGCCCGCGCAATCATCGCTTCCATTAACTCCACCGGCGACAAGGTTTTGGTGCGAAACTGCTGGATGGCATTAACGGCCGTTAAATAACACAACTCACTCTCCATCGTCACCTCACATCTGTCATAAATGGGACGCAGATTCCCCTGATTTTCATTCTTTCGTAGCCGAGCTTTCCAAAGCTCGCTCTTTAGCCCAGGCAGAAGAACGAGAATTGGAATCCTCGGCTACTTTAAAATCTGCAACCTGTTTTCATTCTGGCTACCCCATGAAACCTTAGGCAAGCTGCAGGCTGTTCGGCACCACATCCGCCAACTCAATTGCCACCGTGTCCAGCAGTTGCTCCAGTGCGGCCACATCGGTCGCATTGAGCATGGCGTGCAGCCACGGCTTTATGGGCAGCCCGGCAAAGTAGCGGCGCAGATGGCGGCCAAACAGGTCGAGGGCTTCGTCGCCATAGTAGGCCACCATTTCGTGCAGGTGGAGCTTAACGGCCGTTACAATCTCCTCCACCGTCACCTCCGTCCGGTCGCGCCGCGAAAAAATCCACGGGTTGCCCACCGCCGCCCGACCCACCATCACCGCCTCGCACCCCGTGTGGTGCTTCATCGCCGCAATGTCGGCCGGGGTTCGCACATCCCCGTTGCCAATCACCGGCACCCGCACCGCCTGCTTTAGTTCGGCAATGGCATCCCAATCGGCGGCAAAGTCGTATTTTTGCTGCCGCGTGCGGCCGTGCATGGCAATCAACGACGCGCCATTGTCCTCCATGATGCGGGCAATTTGCAAAAAATTGCGCTGGCTGTCATCCCAACCCAGCCGAATTTTGCCCGTCACCGGCACGCGCAACTGTTTACTGAGCAGGGCAAAGGTGTCGCGCACCAACTCCGGGCGCGGCATCATCCCCACCCCCGCCCCTCGCTCGCTCACCTTTGGCACCGAGCAGCCCATGTTGATGTCAATAATATCCGGCTCCCACTGCTCAATCCGCTGCGCCGCCGCCAGCAGCACGCGGGCATCATTGCCAAAAATCTGGAACACCAGCGGCTTTTCGCCCGGTTTTTTGTCCAGCCGCCGCCAAAGCGGGTTGGGGGGAGCCAGCAACGCCTCGGCGGGGGCAAATTCGGTGTAGTTCATGGCCGAGCCATAGGCGCGGCACAGGGCGCGGTAGGGGACATCGGAGTAACGCGCCATGGGTGCCAGAATGACATCGCCGTAAATGGGTACGTCGCGGACGTGGAAGGTTGGTTCTTGCATGGTTATGGCAGATTTCAAGCAATCTGTAGCCGAGGATTCCAATCCTCGTTCTTCGGCCTAGACAAAAGAGCGAGGATTGGAATCCTCGGCTACGCTGATCATTTCTGTAAATTTGGCGCGGGGCAGCAGCCACAGGTGGCTGGGCGTGACGGTGATACAGGCCTGGGCGGCGGATTCGCCCCAAAGCCATTCGATGCCGACGATGGCACCCGGCTCTAGCTGTGTGTCTGTGGGCGTAGTTAGTGCGCCGCTTTGCAGCAAGTATAACCCGGCGGGTGGCAAGGGGGTGGTGGCGGGTAAAAATTGGGGCTGCATTCGCGCCGCCAGCAAAATTTGCTCGCGCTGTGTGAAGTGGGGCTGGAGCCAGGGGTGAAGCTGCCGAATTTGGGCAAGCTGCTGCCGAGTTTGGCGATGGGCGGCCAGCAGTGGCAGCAGATCGGCATAGGGGAGATCGAGCAGGATAACGTCACTAACGGCCGTTACCGTCTTTTCATACCCTTCCATTCCCAGCAGCCCCTCGCCGCCAAACCAACAGCCGGGGGCAAACGGCCGTTCTTCCTCCTGTACCTGTCCCACCAACAGCAGCGACCACGCCGCGCACGGTGCGCCAGCATAGGCAACCACATCGCCCGCCGCCACCCGCCGTTCTTGCCCCAGCCGCAGCAAATCGGGCAGGCGGTGAGTGGGGAAAACGGCCGTTTGCCGCAGCAACTGCTCCCGTTGCCAATACGTCTCCCGTTCCCAGGCCACAAACGGCGCATCCCATCCGGCAGGAGCCAGCAGCCGCTGGCTAACTAGGTAGCGCGGTTGCCACGGCAGCGATTGCGCCACCTGCTGTACCAACTGAGCCACAAAATCGGCGTTGCTTAGTCGCATCAGGCGGTCGGCGGCCAGCAGAAAGGCTTGCTGGTAAACGGCCGTTTGCGCCGTGGTGGAAACATTGAGTGCGGCCAGTTGGGAATAAAGGGGGTGTAACGGCCGTTTGCCTAACAATAGCTCCGCCCGATTTAAGAGTTGCTGTAAGAAATGTTGAAAAACTGTGGATAACTGGGCAAAAACCGTGGATTGTGGGCGGTTTTTGGGGATAACCGTGTGCGAAACCAGATAAAACAGCCCGGCAAATAGGAAAAGGATGAGGATAAACAGGTGGAGCTGCGGATAAACCAGCAGCCACGGCAGGGCAAACAGGGGCGGCAGCAGTGTGTACCAGCCGCCGACAAAGCGGGTGCCGTGTAGCCGCAGCAGCAGCGGCAGCAGCCCGGCGGTACCCAGCGTGGTGGCAATAACGAGAAGGCGGGCAACGGCCGTTAATGTCCCCTCTGCTGTTATACCCAGATACCAGCCACTGCCTATGCCCAGGACGATGCCTAGCCCCAGCAGCAGCCAATCGCCGCGCTGTAGCCGTTGGGAAACGGCCGTTTGCATCCCCATTGCCAGCAGCAGCAGCCCGGCCAGCAGCAGCACCCCCTCGCGCCCCACGGGCATTGGCTCAACCAGCCATGCCAGCGCCAGGCAGCCCATGATCAGCGTGACCAGCCACAGCCAGTGGGTGAGCCGCAGCGAGGCGGGGTGGCCCCTGGTCAGCCGCCACCAGGTGGCAATGGCCGCCAGGTGGAGTAGCCAGGTTAGCAGCAGCGGCAAAATTGGCTGGCTGATTGCCAATGTGACCAGCAGCAGCGGCAATATCAGCAGCGGTGGTGCCAGCACGATAAAGAGGGTGGCGGGGCGGGCGAGCAGTGGTTTGGTGCGTACCCAGGCCACGATTTGCTGCCGCCACGGCTGCGTGGCGTAGGCCAGCCAGCGTAGCGGGGGCAGCAGGAGGAGGCTGGCGGCGGCGAGGAAGGGGCGGAGGAGCGGATGGGCAGGGGGGCGGGAGAGCAGTTGGCTGTTCCAGGCATAGCCGATCAGAAAAAGCCAGAGGAGAAGATAGAGGCCGGAGAGGAGGAGGTAGAACGGCCGTTTGTTGCGCCAAAGCTGCCTGGGTGCATACCAGAAGGCGCGTGGATTGGGGGGTAGCTGCCAACGCTGCGCCAGCCAGGTGTAGCCGTCGCTGGCGGTGAGCGGGTTGAGGCTGGCGAGGGTGTAGAGGTAGGCCAGCAGGGTTAGCTGGGGCAGGGCGCCGAAGGTGAGGTGGCTGAAGAGGTTGGGGGTGGTGAGGAATTGGGGGGCGTAGCGGGAAACGGCCGTTAACAGCAGCCCGCCCACACTTCCTGCCAGCAGCGTGGTCAGTGGGCCAACCAGCGGCAGTTGGCGGCGCAGCGATTGTGGCAGCCGCTGGCTGTCGCTGGTGTCCAGTTGGAGGCCGGTTGTCCACCCCCAGGTGGCGGTGGCAACGGTGGCTCCGTGGTGCGCCAACCAGGTGCCGCGCCCTAGCTGGCGCAGCAGGTGGATCAGGAACGCCGCCAGCGGCAGCGTCAGCAGGCTCCAGACGCCGGGAAGAAAGAGGGGAAGCTGGCGCAGCCGCAGCAAATTGAGCAGTAATCCGCTGCCCAGATAGATGATGAATAGCAGGGTGAGCTGCCCCCAGCGGCTGAAGAAGGGGGCAAGCCGCCGCGCCAATGGCCGCAGCAGGTCGTGGAAGCCGATGATGCTGTTGGGCGGGGGTGATGGGGGGTGAAAAACGGCCGTTTTTCCCGCCTCCACCACAAATTGACCATCACGCAGGTTGCGCAGCAGGGTTTGCAGTTGGTCGGGGGGGAAGGTGGCAAAACGGCCGTTGGCGTAGCGCCTGTTGGCGTAGCGCTTGTTGGCGTAGCGCAGTAAATCCAGCGGGCTGGTGCGGCCGTCAAGCTGCCACCACAGGGCGTATTCGGTGGGCGTGAGCAAAAGGTAGCGTTGGGTAAGGGGCTGGTGCAGCAGGTGCTGGCCGTCTACCGTGCTGGCGGTGACGGCGGGGTGGCGGGTGATGTTGCCGGGTAATGGGGAAACGGCCGTTGTTGAGCCTGTTTTGTCTGCTGCATTCATAGTGGCATAGTTTATCATAAGGGTTCAATCAAAAATAACTTTGCAGTTACAGAAGTTCAACTGCTCTCAGAAGTTGAACTTCTAAATCCCAAGTTATTAACGAACGAACCCTAAGGATGGGTGAAGCGGTCTTTGGATGCTGCTATAATTTCAATTTGTAGGGTTGAGACATGCCTCAACCCTACAAATTGAAATTATTTGGAGAGGACACATGGGATTTTTGAAGCGTCTTTTTGGCGGTGGTGAGCAGAAAAGCAGCGCACAATATGTGGACAAGCAGGGCATTTACTTTTATGTGCAGTGTGATAACTGCGGTAGTGTGGTGCGCGTGCGGGCTGACAAGCAGCATGATTTGCAGAATACGGGCGATGGCTTTACCTGGCACAAAACGATTGTGGACAGCCGCTGTTTTCGCCGAATGCAAACGGTGGTGCAATTGAACAGCAGCTATGCCGTGGTGAGTGCGGAGTTGCAGGGTGGTAAATATATTACCGAGGCTGAATATAAGCAGATTTTGGCGGCGCAGGACGCGGCCAGGGCGCAGGCGGCTGATGCGGGGAAATAGGACGCTGATTGTCTTGATGAACCTGATTTTGTGGTTCCTATGATTTTTTATTTGCTGTTGATGGGGTTGGCTTTTGCGGCCGACCGATTGTCGAAGTGGTGGATGGCGGCGTATTTGGCGGAGCATGGCACAACGGCCGTTAATGCCTTCCTGACGCTGCGCGAAACCCATAACCGGGGGATGGCTCTGGGGCTTTTTCAGGGCAGCAGCGCGGTAGTGGGATGGGTGACGGTGGCGGTGCTGGTGGGGATGTTTGTCTACATGGTGAAGCTGCCGCCGCAGCAGTGGTTGATGCGGGCGGGGTTGGCGGTGTTGATTGGGGGAGCGGCTGGTAATTTGTGGGATCGGCTGACGACGGGGGCGGTGCTGGATTTTATTGAGGTGCGTCCCCTGCCAACAGTGTTTAACGTGGCTGACATATTGATTTACGTGGGGCTGTTTTTGCTGTTGGCGGGGACGTGGTGGCAGGGGGAAGAAACGGCCGTTATTCCCCAATCACCGCCCCCATCTGCTGCCGATACGCTGCCAGCGCCGCCTGACCTGCCGGAGTGAGCCGACAAAGCGTGCGCGGCATTTTGCCGACAAAGCTTTTTTCCTGCTCCAGATAGCCTGCCTGCTCCAGCCGCGTCAGGTGCGAGGACAAATTTCCCTTTGTCAGCCCCGTTGCCGTCAGCAGGTAAAGGAAGTCGGCCTCTTCCACTGCCGACAAAATAGTGACTAGCAGCAGCCTGGCGGGTTCGTGGATGATGCGGTCAATTTCTAGCAACCCCTGATAGGTTTCGTTCATGAGGTCTCCTGCATGGGGTGCTGGCGCACATAGTTGGCAAAAACGGCTAACCCCATCAGCAGCATGAGCAGCCCCGTGCCGCCAAAGGTAATCGCGCTGCCCATCACTTCATTGGCGACAAACAGCGTTGCCAGCAGCCCAATGGCAAAGGCCATGCCTGCGCTCAGGTGGAAGCGGGTGAGAGCGACGCGGTAGCCAATGACACCGAGGATAAAGGCCAGCAGTACCCCTTGTACAAACGCCATTTTGTTGAGCCACTCCGGGAACACAAACATCAGAACGACCAGCAGGGCGGCGAACAGCGGCAGCAGCCACCGTTTGTTATTTGGCTCGCCGGGGCGGTAGGCGACGTAGCCGGTGCGGGGGTAGGTAATGCGCTCTTTGAGGTTGCCGACCAGCCATTTGATGCCAAAGGTGCCGCCGATGATGAGAATGGGGAGGATGATAACGGCCGTTTTTAACAGCCAACTCCCTTCTTCAAACCCCGCCCAGCCAGCCAGCACCAGCCCAATGAGGGCAAACAGCAGCCCAACGGCCGTTTCTACTAGTCCGTCTACATAAAAGTAACGGTATGTTTCTTTCACAATCTTATCCATTTGCTCAGTCATTATGCACCTCACTATTTTTTCTTTTCCCACAAACCGGTTTGTGTTGCAAACTAGTCTGCAATAGTATGGCACGAATCAGGAACAAACGCAAGGTGATCTTTGTCATGTCTTAATCGTGACAAGCAAGGCTGGGATCCGACCAAACAAAATTTGCGGGGTGGCCTGTAGGACAATTTTCAAATTGTCCCCGCGATTTGGAAAATCGCGTTACGAATCACCCGCCAAAAAATGCTTGCGCAACTATTATGGGTTCGGTCGTTAATAGCTTGGGATTTAGAAGTTCAACTTCTCTCAGAAGTTGAACTTCTGGAACTGTAAAGTTATTGTTGATTGAACCCTATGGCTTTTTTTCTTGTTTGCGATTGAAAAGGAGGGTAGCCGAGACGACGCTGGCGGCGGCGAGGATGCTCCAGTTGATCTGGACGAGCCGTTTTTCTACCCGTTCCAGCCGTCGGTGCAGCTCTTTGTCGTTGGTTTGAAGCTGTAAACGGCCGTTTTCCGCCGCCGTCACCAAACGCTGAATCCGCCCCGGCAAATCCAGATACGGCCGAATCGCCTCGCGCAGAGCCTCGCGGGGAGCTTCGGTCATCTGCTCCTTTAGCAGCTCCATCCCAAATTTTTCAATTTGGTACCAGGGGTTGATGTCCGGGTCGAGCAGCGACACCAGCCCCGACACCATCCCCAATGCCCGCCCCAGGTAGATGAAATCCTGCGGAATCTGGAAGGGAAAATCAAAGAGAATATCGCGGAACTCCTTGCCCAGTTCCTGCACTTCCTGCGGGTCGGGTCGCGCCAAATCGAGTAGCTTGCGCCCCCAAATGCGCTCCAGCAGCACCGCCTGCGCCTCGGTAATGCGCTCCAGGTCAGCACCGGGCAGGAAAAAGCCGAGGTCGCGGTACGCTTCGGTCAGCTTTTGTGCGTCCTTTTGCGTCACGCTTACCAGCAGCTTGCTGAGGTTGTTGCCAACAAAGTTTGGCACGCGCCCCATCATGCCAAAGTCAATAAAAATGAGGACAAAGGGGCATGTCTCTGTTTCGGGATCCCATGCAGCGTCGTCACGGGGACGGATAAACAGGTTGCCGGGGTGGGGGTCGGCGTGGAAGAATCGTTCGCGGAAGATTTGGCGGAAGTAGGCATCGAGTACACGATTGGCAACTGCGGCGGGGTCTATATTAACGGCCGTTATCCGCGCCACATCCGTAATCTTAATCGCCTCCACATCTTCCAGCACAATCACCCGGTCGGTGCAATGTTCGCGGTAAATACGCGGGGCATAAATGCCGTCGTCATCGGCAAACATGGCGGCGAAGCGGGCTGCATTTTCAATTTCCTGCCCATAATCCAGCTCTTCGTGCAGGGTAATGGCAAATTCTTCCAGCAGGGCCGGCACATCGGCGCGGCGGCCAATGGGCCGATAGCGCATGATCCAGCGTGCCACCACGCGCAGGGCAGCCAAATCTACCTCCACAATCTCTTCAATGTGGGGGCGCTGCACCTTGATCACCACCGATTCGCCTGGCTCGCCTTCATCGGTTGGCAGCAGTTGCCCCCGGTGTGCCTGCCCCAGCGAGGCAGCGGCGATGGGCTGTTTGTCCACGCGGGTAAACCGCGCCGACAAATCGCCAAGCTCCATGTGCAGCGTTTCAAAGATGACCCAGGAAGGGACAGGCGGGACTTCGTCCTGCAACCCTTGCAGCTCTTCGGTGATTTCGGGGGGCAGCACGTCTACGCGGGCGCTGAGAAATTGACCGAGCTTGATCATAACGCCGCCCATTTCGACTGCCAGATGGCGGAAGCGGCCGGCCCAGCGTCGCCAGCGTACCGGGCGGCTGGCGAGTACGTACTCTCCCAGCAGCGGCAGCCGCCGAATGAGCAAGTCCCACCAGATGACGTGGAGGATGATGCCGCCAAAGAAGATAAGGATACGACGATAACGGCCGTTGTTGCGCTCGGTTAACAGGCTAGACATAACAATAAATCCAGCAGGTATTATAAGCCGAATAATACGCAGATGGGAACATTTGCGTGATTTGGGTTGGCATCGTTAGAATATAGGGGTGAAATTCGTCAGAAGTGACTGCTAAATGAAAGCTCCCTGTGCGGGATATTTTCTCGAAGGAACGAGGATTAAATAAGTTATGCAAGAAGTTCAACTTCTCAGAAGAAGTTGAACTTCTAAATGGGCAAATTATTTAAAATCTATTCCTAAGCACTGGTCGTTTTGTCGCCCCATGTTTCTACATTCTTACTAAAACGGCTGGTCTCTAAATTGGTGCAATATGAGTTTATCTGCTGAAGAAGGCAAGCAATATTTTTACCCTAACCGCTGGGCACGGATTGTGTTGGAGTCGGCGGAAGAGATTATTGGTGATAAAGGGGTAGCAGCACTGCTCAATTTGGCTGGTTTGCCACAATACATTGGCAATTACCCGCCGGACAACATGAAGAAAGAGTTCTCGTTTGAGGATATGGGCAAGCTCCAACAAGCGTTTTGGGATATGTCGGGGGCGCGGGGAGCGCGAGTGTTTGCCACGCGGGCTGGGGAAAAATCGTTTAATGATGGGCTAAAGAGCTTTGGCTCGGTGGCAAAGGCAGCGCAGGTTGCCATGAAGATTGGTTCGCTGGAAAAGCGGATGAGCGTGGGGCTGGCCTTTTTTGCCCGCTTTTTCAACACCGTCAGCGACCAGGTCGTCTCGGTGAATGAGGATGATGAGGCGTGGCATTGGAATATTGAACGCTGCCCGATGTGTACGGGGCGCAGCACGGACAGCCCGGTGTGCCATTTGGCGGTGGGGGTGTTGCAAGGGGCGTTTATTTGGGGCAGCGATGGGCAACGCTTTCGCATTACGCCGATGAAATGCCAGGGCATGGGGGATGAAGTTGGGGTGATTGACATTGAGAAAAAGCCGCTGTAGACGCTGAAGCCAGTGGCGACCGTGAAAAAAGCGTGAACGGGTGTTCTATATCATAGGACACCCGTTTTTTGTATAATGGCGTTGTTACATAGCGCAGGAGGAATTGGCTGGCAGGCTTGGTAATTTCTCTCAAACGGCCGTTTTTTCACACCGACACCCACATCACAACCAACGAATATCGTGTATCGCAACCATCTCCTTGCAATTTAGCCAGTTCTCTCCAACAGACAATGGAGGGTCACATGTCTACAATTTATTCGGTTCAGCACACCATCGGAAGCTGGGTTAGCCTGGCACAACTGCGGCGTTATCGGCTACCGGTGCTGCTGGCGGCATTGTTTATGATAGGCTTGGTGGGGGTCAGGACGGTACGATCCAGCACAATTCCTACGATTTCGGTTGTCAGCGTCAACGCTGATGAGAGTGTTACCATTCGCACGCATGATTTTCCGGCCGGCCACACCTTTGTTGTGACCATGGGTTACATGGGAACGGCCGGTATTGGTGGCACGGTGGTGACGACAACGGCATCGGGCAATGGTGGCTCGTTTGATGTGACCTACTCTATTCCGCCGGAATTGCGGGGGCAGCAGCAAATTGCCATTCGGTTGCAAACAGAGCATTTGTATCCGTATTATGCGTTTAATTGGTTTTACAATAACACCACGGGTGTTCCTGCTGGAAGCGGGCAGGGAGGCCAGCTACCCGCAGCACCGGGGTATACAGGGATTCCAACGTTTAAAATAACGGCCGTTGAGCGGGACACAAGCGTGACGATTGAAACCAATAATTTCCCGGCTAACCAAACGTTTACCCTAACAATGGGGGCATACGGGACGATGGGGATTGGCGGAACGGCCGTTGATACCTTTGATTCCGGCGCAGGCGGCACATTCAGCAAAACCTTTGCCATTCCAACCGCCTATCATGGGTATGAACGCATTGCCATTCGCGCCCAAACCGCCCATGCCAATCCCTATTACGCCTACAATTGGTTCTTTAACCAGCCAATCCCCGAAGTTGCAACCCCAACGCCTACGCCTGTGGCAACGCCGGTTGAGCCACCACCTTTTAATGGCGCATTGTCATTCAAGGTGTGTGGCGTGGTGCAAAACGGCACAGTTACCATTTCCACCAATGCGCTGCCACCCAACCAAACCATTACGGTACTGATGGGGCCAATGTATACGCAGGGGGTTGGCGGGATTCAGGCGGGTACCTTTGATTCCGGTGCTGGCAATGAGCAGCAGCAGACGTTTACCATTCCTGCTGAACTGCATGGCGCATATCGTATCGCCATACGCATCCAAACATCTCACGCCAACCCGTATTTCGCCTATAACTGGTTCTACAATACCACGGCGACGGTTTGCTGATAATCGCAATCAACAGGTGGTAAACGGCAGCGTTTGCCACCTGTTAACCGTCCATTTTTACCACTTATACCCCTGTTGAACGGCTTGGAGCCAGGGGGTTCCTTTGTCATCTGTTTGATGGTACAGTTGCATCATAGTGCTACGAGCAAACATAGGAGAACATGATGACAACAGTACATTCTTATTTCCCCCTGAATTATCGTTGGATTGTTGTAGCAGCGGCACTGCTGCTGGTTGGTTTTATAAGCCAGACTGAGGTCGCCCGCTTGCAAGCGGCTCCTGTGGCTGATCCTGGCCCGGTGGTGCAAACGCACCACGAGACGATTCCCAACCCGGTTTATGGGTCGGCGCAGCGGGTGGTGGCGGGATGCAAGGGTGTTGCTACGCCGTGCGCCTGGGAAGCGGCCTCGACGTGGACAACGGGAGCCGTGCCGGATGGCAGCAGCCGGGTGATTGTGGATGGGGTGGTCAGGATTGGGGGAGAAACGGCCGTTTCCCACTCCATCGGCATCTACCCCGGCGGTCAACTCAGCTTTGCCCCCAACGCCAACACACGCCTGCAAACGGCCGATATTGTCGTCTTTGAAGGCGGCAACCTTGAAATCGGCCGCGTGGCACAGCCCATTGCCGATGACAAAACCGCCGAAATCATCATCCGCGACCTTCCCTTCTCCCCCGATGACACCAAACAGCATTTGCGCGGCATCGTTGTTGTCAATGGCACCTTCTACGCCCACGGGCGCGGCGTGTGGGAAGCCTTCATCCGCACCGCCGCCGAACCAGCGGCCGGCAGCAAAAACATCGCCCTGTCCACTTCGGCACAGGCCGCCAACTGGCACGTGGGTGATGAACTGGTGCTGCCCACCTCCAGCCAATGCCCCATCTCGGCCAACGAAGGTACCTGCCCCATCGAAACCGAAGACCGCACCATCGCCGCCATCGCCCCCGACGGCATGAGCCTAACCCTCAACCAGCCACTCCAGTTTGACCACCCTGGTGCCCGCGACCGCAACGGCCATATAGACTTCTTGCCCCATCTCGTCAACAAAAGCCGTAACATTGTCATTCGCTCCGAAAACCCCAACGGCGTGCGTGGGCATGTGCTGTTGCATGGCCGTTCAACCATAGACATCCGCTACGTTCGTTTCCAAGACCTTGGCCGCACCGACATCCGCGACCTGGGCGACGACAACCAGAAAGGGCGCTACCCCCTACACGCCCACCACCTGATCGGCCCGGTTACCCCCTTGCCCAACGGCTACCAGTTCATGATCTACGGCAACGTTGTTGATTTTGGCCCTGAAAACCGAGAACAAGACCGCAAGTGGGGAATAACCATTCACGGCAGCCACTTTGGGCTAATTGAACAAAATATTGTGGATTACGCCTCCGGCGCAGCCATTGTCACCGAAGACGCTTCGGAAACTGGCAACGAGTTCCTCTATAACTTTGTGGTGCGCGTGGTGGGCGGCAATGGCGAGCGTTTTGAGGATCAGGATGTTTCTGATGGCAGCAAGCTAGGGCGGGCTGGCATTGCCTACTGGTTTAACGGAGGCGGCGGCAACGTGTACCGCCACAACGTTGCCGCCGCAGTCGAGGAGTGTATCTACTGCTATGGCTTTAAATTTGATAACGTTTACAACGGCGACGTAATGATTCCCACTGCCCAGGGTGCCGACCCTCATATGGGGGGCGGGATCATGGTTGACTCCTACACCATTGGCCTGACTGATTTTGCCAACAATGAAGCCTATGCAGTACCTAATGGCATCACAATTTGGTGGGTTTGCGCTGAATTTGAAACGCCACGTGAAGGGTGTTCCAGCCTGATGAAAGATTTTGTGGTGTGGCACCACCACCGCTGGGGCTACTTTGGCTATGAAACCAACGCCATGACCATTGATGGTTTTATCCATCGCGGAGATGTGACCCGGCTGGAAAATGAGTATGAACTAGTGACTTCGCTCTATCTGGTGGATTATTTCCAGCGGCAAACGGTGATTCGCAATGCTGATTTGCAGGGGGCGATGCTGGGGATTGAAATGCCGGTGAACCGGGATGTGCGCGGCAGTGATGGGGACAACGTGGGGATTACGCGGGTGGAAAATAGCCTGATTGTGGCACCAACCGGAATGCTGATTTCGTCCCCGTCATCAACCAACGGGGCAGATGATTTGCCGCCACAACGCACCATCCTTCGCAATGTGCAGTTTGCCTACCCGCCGCAGCGGCAGAACAAGTTTATCAGCATCAATGGCAATGGTGCCGAGGCAGCGACATCGAACAACCCCAATGCGCGGAATGACATCTGGATTATTGATTACAACAAACCGGCCGGAGAAGATGGCCCGGATTTGTATATCTCCCCCCGCTATCAGCCAAAATCGCGCTGCGATAATGCGCTGGGTGATTGCAGCAATGACATAAGCGGCAGCTTCCCGGCCATCGAGGGTGGCTATATTTACCCGCTGGCCGACAACCTGATTCCGCCGCCAGTGGGGTCACATAAGGTTTATTTGCCGGTAGTGGTGAAGTGGTAAGAGGCTGCTTCTGTTAACTTAAAAAAGGAAGAAGGGGGGAGCCTTTTTCCTTTTTCATTGTCTCTATCTTTTCGCTGTCACTTCCAATCTGTTTCGCGCCACAACCTGACTTTTTGACAAAAATTTAACAACAACTCTTTCATTGTTGACAAATGTCAGAATCTGCATTATCTTTTTGACTGTGAAGTAGCGATATAAAGCTATGCGCAACAGACATAACACATTGCCAACCTCCTGAATTGTCAAAGAATCCAAAATGCTACTCTGTCTATGTTTCATAGACAGACTAACCAGTGGATGCAGATTTGCACTCTTTTAGAACCAGTACCGTATACAAAAGATTAGAGGAGAGACCGTGATGATGCATGATATTTTAAGCCAAATAGATTCTCAAGAATTAGGCAGCCGCCTGCAACAAGCACGAAAGCGTGCAGGCCTTACCCAAGCTGCCGTAGCGGAAGCCCTGGGCATGTCTCGCACGACCATTACTGCTGTGGAAAAAGGGGAACGCAAAATCAAGGCGGAGGAGCTTGTCAAGTTATCGGAAATTTACGGACGGTCGGTTAGCGAATTTGTTCACCCTCAACCCGCCATTGAAATTGACAAGGTGCAATTCCGCAGCACGTTAGCCAGAACGCCAGAAGATGAAATGGTGGTGCAACCTGCCATTGATACGTTATTACAATTAGCCGCAAACTATTGGGAACTGGAGCAAATAACCGGGCAAAGGTTATCGCATCATTATCCACTGCCCTTTATGCCCCCCAAGCATTTAAGAACTGCACAAGCTGCGGAAAGTTTGGCAGTTGCGGAACGTAATCGCCTTGGTTTAGGTGTGGCTCCTGTTCCAATTTTGCGTGATATTCTGGAAAAGGATGTGGGTTTACGAATTTTTTATCTTGACTTGAAACCATCGGGAATATTCTCCGAGGCTTACTTCTATACGCCCCAGTTGGGTGGCTGCATAGCGATTAACCAGCTTCATGCTGGACCAAATCATAAAGGAAGGTGCCGTTGGTCGCTTGCCCATGCCTATGCCCATTTTCTGGCTCACCGCACTGAAGCAACGGTTTCTGTAAAAGATCAATACCAGCGCAAGCCAGAAAGTGAACGTTTTGCAGATTTATTTGCCGAATATTTTTTAATGCCTACAAGCGGTCTTTCGCAGCGGTTTAGTGCGCTTTATCAGGCTCAGGGCAAGATCACCCCTGCCGATTTGGTGAAGCTGGCGTATTACTATGGCGTATCCCTGAAGGCATTGCTCATGCGCCTGGAAGATATGCGGTTAATTCCTGCTGGTGTGTGGGAGAAATTGCAGCAGCGTCAATTCAAAGTGGCAGACGCAACTGAAAGGCTAAAACTGGATCCTTTTCCAGAACCAACGGATAAATTCCCGGAAAGATATATTCGGTTAGCGGCACAAGCATACGAAGATGCTCAAATTTCGGAAGGAGAGCTTGCTCGCTATTTGCAAATGGATCGCGTAGAAGCACGCGAAATTATTAGCAAATATGAAGATAAAACCGAGATAGCATATACCATTGATCAAGATGTGATGGAGATGAATTTAGCATAAAGGCAGTATTCATGGCGATAGAAATCACGGAAACGACCATCATCCTTGATGCAAGCTGTATCATCAATTTGTATGCTTCAGGTTTTATCGAAGAAATTCTTCAATCCATTCCTAAGACTATCACTGTAACAGCTTATGTGGTTGACAGGGAAGCGTTATGGATAAGGAAATTAACACAAGGTGTTTCAAATAAGGAGCCGATACAGTTACAACCCCTGATTGATTCGGGTTTGCTAACCATCGTTGATCTGACAGGGGATGAAGAGTTCAATCTTCATCTCTATCTGTCTAGCAAAATACGTGATGAAGGAGAGTCGAGAACGGGTGCAATTGGTCTTCAGCGCAGATGGGCTATTGGACTGGACGACCATAAAGCACGGCGCATCTTTCAGGAAACGGCCGTTGACGCTACACTTCTTTATACACTTGATTTGGTTAAGCACTGGGCTGAAGTTCGGTTCGTAGCACAGGATATATTGACAACTGCCCTATGCAACATTCGTTGGAAAGCTGCTTATGCACCACGCAAAGCAAACCCGTATCGGGAATGGTGGCTTTTGAATGGTGGCCCAGGGTGATTGTGGCTCTCCTGTACGGGAATCGAAGAATTGCCAGGTTAATCTGATTCTTTGAGAAAAACGGCCGTTTTTAACCCATAAATCTCTAATGTGGGAACAGAAACGGCCGTTTCTCCCTCCACAAACAGTTCCACCCCCACACTTTCCCCGCTGGGGAAAATCTGGTCGGTAAGCGACAATAGCCCCTCATTCACAAACACCTCAATCGAGGATTTATCCACAAACAGATGCAGCCGCAGCCGCCCGTTTGCCGGTTCAAACTGCGCCGTGTGGATGGTGGCAAACTGGTCGTGGAAAGCGCCCTGGCCGGAGCGCGAGCGATCTACAAAGAGGGTGTTGCTTTTGGGGGCGTAACCAACGGCCGTTTCTTCCCCCTCCCCCACGCGCACCCGAATCCCCACCTTGTTGGCCGTAACCGGCACGTCCATTTCAACAATAATTTCCAAAGCGTCTCCCGCCACGTCTGGCGTGAAGGGAGCATCCGGTGTCAGGGTCAGGTTTTGCCAGGTGTGGTGGGTGGTGCGAAGTTGGGTGAGTTCGGAAACGGCCGTTTGCACCAGCCGCGCCCCCTCAGCCGTTTGCGCCAGTCGCACCTCACGCGGAATCGTCATCGCTCCGCGCCAGGTAGACGTAGGAATATGAGGCGCATATTGCCAATTATTCATCCACCCCAGCCACAACCGACGACCGTCCGGGGCGTCACTCCACGACTGCGCCGCATAAAAATCAGCCCCAAAATCCACCCACAACACCGTCTCTTTCGGGTTTTCGCTGGTAAACGTCTGCCCATCAAACGCCCCCACAAAATATTGCGTGCCGCTACCCCC
>WBZL01000335.1_pt1 | contig 52242 bp, 42 predicted proteins | sample 5204291 | NCBI WGS metagenome assembly WBZL01 (sample SAMN12344345, study PRJNA552823) | activated sludge metagenome | biome: Activated sludge suspended growth; feature: Nitrification reactor; material: Wastewater; isolation source: activated sludge from nitrification reactor of wastewater... | reverse complement strand
CAGATAGTAGCTTATCTGGCAATAATTGGATAATTTCCGTCGCATTCATATGCAAATGTTATCCTTATTCCTAAATACAGCTTATCTATTTATTCAGAGTATGTGAATCTTCCGAACACTTATGGTGTCTCCACGAACTATGTTTTGTTTCGTGAGGACACGAAACAAGACAGAGAAATCAAAAATTAATTATATAGAATAAAGAATGGTGATATAATTTAAGCATCATAATTCAACACGCTTTGCAGCCAGCGTTCCATGTCTTCGGTTTGCATATTTTTCCTTTTGGCATAATCTTCCAATTGATCTTTCGCAATTTTTCCAACACCAAAATATTTACTGTCTGGATGCGAGAAATACCAACCACTCACACTCGATGCTGGATACATGGCATTGCTTTCTGTTAGCATGATTCCTGCATTTTTTTCTGCTTCTAATAACTTAAACAACATCGGTTTTTCGGTATGGTCAGGACAAGCAGGATAGCCTGGCGCAGGACGTATGCCTTTGTATTTTTCTTTAATTAAATCTTCATTTGTCAATGATTCTGTGGTATCGTATTTCCAGAATTCTTTACGCACGCGCTCGTGCATGTGTTCGGCAAATGCCTCAGCCAAACGGTCGGCTAATGCTGCCAACATAATTTTGTTATAATCATCGTGTGTATCCTGAAAATACTGAATCCATTTTTCGATACCAATACCTGTAGTTACCGCAAATCCGCCGATATAATCTTGTTTATTGCTTTCTTTTGGCGCTACAAAATCGCTTAAACAATAATTAGGCAAACCTTCTCCTTTTTTATTTTGTTGACGCAGGTGGTGCAACACTGATTTGCGCTTATCTGTTAATGTTTCTTCCTTGCTGATATCTTTTAATTCAATATCATCGACATTAGAATTGGCTTCAAAAAATCCAATCACGCCTCTTGCTGTCAACCATTTTTCTGCAATGATTTTATCGAGCAATGCATTTGCATCGGCAAATAATTTCTTGGCTTCAGTGCCTACCATTTTATCTTCTAAAATGTTTGGATATTTACCATGCAATTCCCAAGTAGAAAAGAATGGAGTCCAATCTAAATACGCTCTAAGTTTATTCAAATCATAATTATCAAATACTTTCACACCTAAGAAAGTTGGCTTTGGTGGTGTGTAATTTTCCCAATCTAATTGCAGTTTGTTTTTACGTGCATCTTCGATAGTTAAATAATCTTTTATCACTTGTTTACTCAGATGGCGCTGGCGCATCATTTCATATTCTGCTTTAATTTCAGCTTCAAACTTTTCTTTATTATTAGGATTTAATAAAGAACTTGCTACCGGCACACTGCGTGATGCATCTAAAACATGCACGGTGGGTTGGTTGTAATTAGGTTCAATTTTTACAGCTGTATGAATTTTGGAAGTCGTGGCACCACCAATTAATAAAGGTTGTTTCATGCCACGGCGTTTCATTTCTTTTGCCACAAACACCATTTCATCTAATGATGGCGTAATCAATCCACTCAGTCCTATGATATCAGCACCTTCTTTTTCAGCAGCATCTAATATTTTATCGCATGGCACCATAACGCCTAAATCGACGATATCAAAATTATTACACGCCAATACAACGCCTACAATATTTTTACCGATATCATGCACATCGCCTTTTACTGTGGCTAATAAAATTTTTCCATTTTTATTACTGTCACCTGCTTGTTTTGAGTCTTCAATAAATGGCAATAAATAAGCTACTGATTTTTTCATCACACGAGCCGATTTTACGACTTGTGGCAAGAACATTTTTCCAGCGCCAAATAAATCGCCAACAACGTTCATACCGTCCATTAATGGACCTTCAATAACACTTAAAGGCTTGTCGAATTGTAATCGACATTCTTCTGTATCTGCTTCAATATAATCTACAATACCTTTTACCAACGCATATTTTAAACGCTCGTTGACATCTTGATTTCTCCAGCTTAAATCTTCTTCTTTTTTCTTTGCAGTACCTTTTACTGTATCTGCAAACTCTAATAAACGCTCTGTTGCATCTTCTCTTCTGTTTAATAGAACATCTTCCACGCGTTCTAATAACTCTTTGTTGATGTCGTCATACACTTCCAACATGCTAGGATTTACGATGCCCATATCCATGCCTTCTTTTATAGCATGATATAAAAATGCTGAGTGCATAGCTTCTCTCACCACATTATTTCCTCTAAAAGAAAAAGACACATTGGAAACACCACCGCTCACATGTGCTCCTTTTAAGTTAGTGCGTATCCAATTGGTAGCACGAAAAAAATCCATCGCATTGTTGCGATGTTCTTCCATGCCGGTAGCAACTGGAAATATATTTGGATCGAAAATTATATCGTTTGGATTGAACTTTACTTTGTCCACCAGCACTCGATAACTTCTTTCACAAATTTCGATTCTGCGTTCATAGCTGTCGGCTTGCCCGTCTTCGTCAAATGCCATAACCACCGTTGCTGCGCCATATTTTTTTATCAATTTAGCCTGGCGAATAAACTCTTCTTCGCCACCTTTTAAAGAAATGGAATTGACAATAGATTTTCCTTGTACGCATTTCAAACCAGCCTCAATAATTTCCCATTTCGAAGAATCTATCATGATTGGTATTTTCGCAATTTCCGGTTCTGATGCTATTAGGTTTAAAAATTTTACCATGGCTTTTTCACCGTCAATCATACCTTCGTCCATGTTAACGTCAAGTACTTGCGCACCGCCACGCACCTGATCCATCGCTACGGAAAGTGCGTCTTCAAAGCGTTCTTCTTTTATCATTTTTAGAAAAACTTTAGAACCTGTAACATTGGTTCTTTCGCCAATATTAATGAAGTTAGAAGCTTTGGTAACAATGAGTGGCTCTAATCCTGAAAGCTTTAAAACACTACAATCTATTTCCATTTATTTTTTATTTTTTACTTATTGAACTGCTTGTACCTGATGTACTTCTCTTGGTTTGTAATTTTTTGCAACTTCCGCAAAACATCTGATATGGTCTGGCGTAGTGCCACAGCAACCGCCGAGAATATTTATCAATCCTAATTCTAAATATTCACGTGTAGCTTCTGCCATTTGTTCTGGCGTTTCGTCGTAGCCGCCAAATGCATTTGGTAAACCAGCATTCGGATATGCACTTACATAAAATGGTGCTTCTTTGGCCAGCACTTGCAAATATGGTCTTAATTCTTTTGCTCCTAATGCACAATTTAATCCGATAGAAAATAAGGGAACGTGCGACATAGAAATCAAAAATGCTTCTGTTGTTTGTCCGCTGAGTGTTCGGCCACTAGCATCTGTAATGGTGCCAGAAATCATAATTGGATATTCTTTTCCCGTATCTTCAAAATAAGTTTGTACTGCAAATAATGCTGCTTTAGCATTTAAAGTATCGAAAATAGTTTCTATTAATAAAATATCGGCACCACCATCTATGAGTGCTTTGGTTTGGTCGTAGTATGCTTTCACCAATTCGTCGAAAGTGACTGCTCTAAATCCTGGATCATTAACATCTGGCGAGATGGAACAGGTACGGTTTGTCGGTCCAATAGCGCCTGCTACAAAGCGTGGTTTATGTGGTTCTTTTGCTGTCATTTCATCGGCAACTTCTTTTGCAATTTTTGCACTATAATAGTTGATATCATACACGGCATCTTCGAGTTTATAATCAGCTTGCGCAATGGTGGTGCCGCTAAATGTATTGGTTTCTACAATGTCAGCACCTGCTTCAAAATACTGACGATGAATTTCTTTGATGATATCTGGCCGTGTGATAGACAAGAGGTCATTGTTTCCTTTCAAAGGATGTGAGTGGTCTTTCCAGCGCTCGCCACGAAAATCTTCTTCTTGCAAGCCATAACGTTGTATCATGGTGCCCATGGCGCCATCTAAAATAAGGATGCGTTCTTGAGCAATTTGGTATAAATCTTTGGTCATTATCGTTTATTATTCCATGAAAATAAAGTTCATTTAAGCAAGGAATTACGAAAAACAATAAGAAAAAAGACAGGATTTTGCTTACTTATCGTTCTTTGCTGCGCAAAGTAGGTTTTGGCACCTTTTTTAGAGAGGAGAAATGAGATTTAAAGAGAGGAGAAATCTTATTTCTCACATCTCATATCTTTTCATCTAAAAGGTTGCCAAGACATCATAGAGCCTATTCTCTCCGTCTTTCGTAATAAGTTATGAATAAAAGAACACTTTTACAGGCACAAAGATACTAATTGCACATTATAAAACAAATTGCCATAGGGCAATAAAAAAGGCTGTCAAAAAATGACAGCCTGTATAAAAAAATTTATGATTTCGTTATTCTTCTGAATATTCAAATTGCAAGTCTGGAAAACCAGACAAGTAACTACCAGAAAGCGACTCTAAAGGAAAGACGGAAATAGCTGAATTAGTTTCGTGATGTTTTTCATAAGTTACACTACCACTAGTAAATGGAAAAAGATTACCTGACAGATTAGATCGCTTACGTGCAATATAATATAATTTTTGTTCACCTCCACTTGTGTTATTGATAGATAACACATATCTAGTATTAGCTGTAACATCTATAGGTGAAACGCTATTGTACGTATATTTTGTGGTATCAGTAACATTAATTGTAGTAGCTGCAATTAAATTTTTAGTAGTAAAATCCCATAAAGAAACTCTAAAACTTCCTTGGTTTGCCATCATACAGCCCAATTTGGTAATTTTACCATTTTTAGAAAAGTAAAGTTTCTCTCAAACTCCCAATTGTTATTTGAAAACAAATGGAATGTATCTACAATACTTTTTTCAGTGGTAATTTTTTGCATTGGATGCTCTTCAATAATTTTACTTTCTTTTTTACATGATGTTGCGGCCATGCCAATTAATAAAAATAAAGTGATTGCTGTGATTGTCTTTTTCATTGTATTTTGTTTTTTGTTCTTAAATTGATATTTCATTTATTGTTTTGTAAAGCTACAAGTAAAGTTATAAGTAGCCAAAGAAGAGTTTGTGCCTATTCCATTTTCTAATTTTTGTCCATCAGCACTTAACGTTGCTACAGTTTCATAAGTGCCAGGTGCTGTTACAATCGTATGGTGTATAAACACTTTGTTGCTATTCGGCGTTTTACTCCACGTTCCATCTATTGAATAACTAGAACCACCTGTTTTATGTGATTTGCCAGTAATAGTACCGTTTGCATTAAGGTATAAATAGGAGCTGTCATAAATTAAAGCACCTACCTGCATTGTACCTACCCAATTAGTATCTGACAAATCCGGTGGAAGAGTTTCTTTTTTACATGATGTTGCGGCCATGCCAATTAATAAAAATAAAGTGATTGCTGTGATTGTCTTTTTCATTGTATTTTGTTTTTTATTAGCTCAAATTTGACTGTTTTATTTAAAATAGTCAATAAACATTTATCAATTGGCGGTTTTCACTTAGAATTCGTTCATTTTAAATACAATTATGTTTCAACTTGATTTCCTACATAAAAGAAAAAAAAGGAATTCTACTTACGAAAAAAGCTGTTTTACGCTTCTATATCAGTAGTGGAAAGATGCTATTTTATGAAGTATGCTTTGTAAAATTGCAACAATAGTTTGATTTGTATATTTCAACTTACAAAAAACAATTGGCGCAAACTAGCAAGTATAGCAAGTAGTTTGCCGTAGTTTTCCAATAAAATAATTATAAAATTGTGGGTTTAATTCGCTACGTCGCTTAAAAATTTTAAACGGACTAATTGAATTTCGCGGAGCTCGATATCTTCTGCTTTAAGCTTTTTATATGCTACATCAATATCATCATTTTCTGCTTGCATGAAATAGTCAAAAATTTCTTCTTGAATATCTTCATCAACAGCGTCTTCTAAGTAATAGTTGATATTTACTTTCGTGCCTGCATGTACAATGCTATCTAATTCTGTAATCAAATCTTCCATATTTAAACCGTATGAACTAGCAATGTGTTCTAATGGCATTTTTTTATCGATAGATTTGATGATGTTTACTTTTACATTTGAATTTTTGTCTGCTGTTTTTATCACAGAGAAATCAGCATTGCGTTCAATATCATTTTCTTCGACATATTTTTTTATTGCTTCGAGAAATTGATTGCCAAATTTTATTGCTTTCGCTGGATTTACACCATGTATTTTTGATAATTCTTCCACAGAAAAAGGGAAAAAAGTGGCCATTTCTTCCAATGATTGCTCTGAAAAAATGGTGTATGGCGGCAATTTCATTTTTTCGCCTACAGATTTTCGTACACCTTTTAGTATTTCTAACAATTGTGGTTCTAACACATTGCCTGCTTTCCCGTTGAGTTGTATGGTATCATCATCATCTTCGCCATCTTCAAATTTATGGTTCAATACTATTTTTGCTGAGCTTGGTTTTTTTATAAATTTCTTGCCTTCTTCTGTTAGTTTCAAGACGCCATACTGTTCGATATCTTTTTCCAGCAAGTTTAGTAGTATTGCTTTGCGAACAACAGAATTCCAAAATACCATATCCTTTTCCGCTCCTTTTCCAAATATTTTTAATTTGTCTAAGTTGTTGGCTGTAATGTCAGCCGATTTGCGACCAGTAAGTATATTAATGGTATTAGGAATATTTATTTTTTCGTTGGTATCGGCAACTGTTTGTAAGGCAAGTTTTATTTCATCTTTTGCTTCAATTTGTTCTTTTGGATGTAAACAATTATCGCATCTGCCACAGTTTTTCATGTCTTCACCGAAGTAATGTAACACAAATTTTTTCCTACATTCAGCGCTCTCACTATAGGCTTCTACTTCGCTCAATTGCATTACGGCGATTTCTTTTTCTGCTACTGTTTTTTCTTTATTGGATAAAATAAATTTCTCAAACTTATGTATTTCTTTTGGCGAGAAATAGGCAATGCAATTTCCCTCCAAACCATCGCGGCCGGCACGGCCTGTTTCTTGATAATAATTCTCCAAAGATTTTGGAATATCAAAATGAATGACAAAGCGAACATCTGGTTTGTCGATGCCCATTCCAAATGCAATTGTTGCCACAATCACCTGCACATCTTCCATTAAAAACTGATCTTGTCGCTCACTACGCACTGCGGCATCTAAGCCGGCATGATATGCTGCTGCATTAATCCCATTGACCTGTAATGCTTCTGCCAATTCTTCAGTTGAGTTTCTGCTCAGGCAATAAATAATTCCTGATTTATTTCCTTCTTTTTTGATGTATTTTATAATGTCTTTGATGGCATCTTGCTTGCTTGGTTTCGGACGCACTTCGTAATATAAATTATCTCGCAAGAAAGAAGAAATAAATATTTTTGGTGCGGACATGCCTAAAGTACGCACAATATCAGATTGTACTTTTGGCGTAGCTGTTGCTGTTAATGCTACAATTGGAATATTGTCTTCAATTTCATTGAGCATGCTTTTTATCTTGCGATATTCTGGGCGAAAATCGTGTCCCCATTCGGAAATACAATGTGCCTCATCAACGGCAACAAATGAAATTTTTATCGTCTGTAAAAAATCAATATTATCTTGTTTAACCAATGATTCTGGTGCAACGTACAATAATTTACATTTACCACTGACGATATCCTTCTTTACTTGTGTGATTTGCGCTTTATTCATTTGTGAATTAATGAAATGCGCAATATTGTCTGTGCTGCTATAACCACGCACTAAATCTACCTGGTTTTTCATTAAAGCTATCAATGGAGAAACTATAATTGCCGTTCCTTCAGAAATTATTGCTGGCAATTGATAACATAAGGACTTGCCTCCACCAGTAGGCATAATCACCAAAGTGTCTTTTCTAGCAATAATACTTTCTATGATTTGTTGTTGATTGCCTTTAAATTTTTCAAATCCAAAATATTCTTTTAATGCTTCCGATATTGAAATTGCTTGTACGCTCATAAAATAGAATAAAATAATCGTTTACGTTAAAAACGTTCTCGCAAACGGAGAACGTTTCATAGCTTTAATATACTCAAAAGTACGGAAAACTAAGGCCTCATAAGTGTTAAAAATCTTTATCTAATTCTTATTTTATCGTATTCATACCCATTTATAATTATAGATTTGATATACATCAACAATATTCTTGGTTGTGTCTAATTTGTGTATCTTTGCAACATATGAAAACCAATACTTTTGTTTGTATTATGGCGGGTGGCATTGGCAGTCGATTTTGGCCTGCCAGCAGAACTGCAAAATCTAAGCAATTCTTAGATATTTTAGGAACAGGAAGAACCCTTTTACAGTCAACATTTGACCGTTTTTTAAAGATTTGTCCTAAAGAAAACATCTTTATTCTAACGCATACAGATTATATTAATTTGGTAAAAGAGCAATTACCTGATATAACTGATATACAAATTCTGACTGAGCCAGCCCGTAAAAACACAGCGCCTTGTATCGCTTATGCTGCCTTTAAAATCAACAAGATTAATCCTGATGCTAATATTATTGTAGCGCCATCTGATCATATTATTTTAAATGAAGAGGAATTTGTGCGAATTACTGAATTAGCGCTTGACTTTGTCGCCCTAAATGATGCACTTTGCACATTAGGTATTCGACCTACTCGACCAGACACTGGTTACGGCTATATTCAATATTTTGAAGAGGAAAGTGCGGAAGGCATACATAAAGTAAAAACGTTTACCGAAAAGCCGATTAAAGATGTGGCTATCCAATTTGTGAAAAGTGGTGATTTTCTTTGGAATGCAGGCATTTTTATTTGGAGTGCAAAAAGTATTTTGACTGCTTTAGAAAAGAATTTATTAGAAGTTTATGATGCCTTCGTTGAGGCGGAACCACACATCTTGACAGACAAAGAAAAAACTGCTGTGGAAGAGGCATTTATTACCTGTCCTAGCATTTCAATAGACTATGGCATTATGGAAAAAGCTAAAAATGTGTACACTTTGCCATCAAGTTTTGGGTGGAGCGACCTTGGTACATGGGCATCTCTATATGTTGAAAAAGATAAAGACTATTTCCACAATGCTGTTAATGGCAAAAATGTAGTTGTTTACGACTCAACAAATAATATTATTAATGTTCCAGAAAAGAAATTAGTCGTCATTCAAGGTTTAGAAAATTTTATTGTGGTGGATACTGATGATGTCTTATTGATTTGTAATAAAGACGAAGAACAAAGAATAAAGGAATTTACACACGATATAAAAATGAAAAAAGGCGATAAATATTTGTAAGCACAAGTATTTACTCTTTAGAAAAAAGTAAGCGGTCTTATTTTTTTTACATATCTTCAATTTCACATTTTCAAAAAATTAAAATTCAAATTGAATTTATGTCTAAATTATTTGCAAAAAAATCTATTTCCACCTTATTACAAGAAGCGGAAGACTCTGAAAAAGGCCTGAAGCGAACACTAAATTCTTGGGCACTCATCGCCTTAGGAATCGGCGCTATTATCGGTGCAGGCTTATTTGTTAGAACGGCGGCAGCAGCAGCACAAAATGCAGGCCCGTCTGTAACCATCGGTTTTATAGTAGCAGCGATAGGCTGCGCATTAGCTGGCTTGTGCTATGCAGAACTATCGTCATCGATTCCAATTTCGGGCAGTGCATACACCTATACGTATGCTACTATGGGCGAACTATTAGCCTGGGTCATCGGCTGGGATTTGGTATTAGAATATGCCGTTGGTGCAGCCACAGTTGGCATTGCCTGGAGTGAATATTTGAATAATTTTCTAACACAAATCTTGCACCTTGCACCCATTCCATATCAGTGGTGTCATTCTCCATTTCAGACATCTGTAGATGGTGTAAGTGGTATCGTCAATTTGCCTGCATTAGGCATTGTTTCTATCATTAGCTTATTACTCATAAAAGGCATACAAGAATCTGCTTTTGTCAATAATATCATTGTTATTCTAAAGGTGAGTATTGTTGTGTTGATTATTGCCTTAGGTTGTGGTTTTATCAATCCTGAAAATCATACACCATATATTCCAGCTGCTACACAATATACAGACCACGACGGCATTACTTATCATTTTGGTGGTATCATGGGTATTTTAGGAGCTGCTGGAACTGTGTTTTTTGCCTTCATTGGTTTTGATGCTGTAAGTACCGCTGCTCAAGAAACAAAAAATCCGAGCAAGTCTATGCCGATCGGAATTTTAGGTTCTTTGGCCATTTGCACCGTATTGTATATTCTGTTTGCACACGTATTAACAGGATTGGAAAGTGTCGATTTCTTTAGAGATCCAAATAAAGGTGGCGAAGCATCTGTATCCGCAGCTATTCAATCAGCAATGCCTGGTTATAGCTGGCTGAGTAAGTCTGTTACCATTGCAATTCTCGCCGGATTTTCATCAGTGATTTTAGTATTATTACTAGGACAAAGTCGTGTTTTCTATTCCATGAGTAAAGATGGCTTATTGCCTAAAGTATTTTCTGATATTCATCCAACATACAAAACACCATACAAAGGCAATTTGGCGATATTGGTATTAGTAGCAGCATTTGCAGGCTTTGTTCCTGGCAATGTCGTTGGACACATGACTAGCATTGGTACTTTATTTGCCTTTATGTTGGTTTGTATTGCTGTCATCGTTTTACGAAAAACAGAACCCAATATGCCAAGACAATTTAAAACACCTTTTGTGCCAGTGGTTCCCATATTAGGCGTTATCGCATGTGGTGCCATGATATTTGGTTTGGGTGCAGAAAATTGGATACGACTAATCGTTTGGTTGATTATAGGCTTCGTCATTTATTTTGGCTACAGCAAAAAACACAGCAAGGTAAATAATCCAAAATAATTAGCTCTAAAAATAAAAACAAAAGGGTTTGCGAATGCAAACCCTTTTGTTTTTAAGTGAAACTACTACTCGCTAAAAGGCAATGCAGATTTAAGTTTGTTGTGTAATTTCTCGTTGTAACTTTCTAACAAGTAATTAAAATAATTTTTTGTGGCTTTGCTCAAGCAGGAAATATATACATTCAATCGGTATTGTATTTCATCTTGTAATGCATTTATCAATGGCAATGCATCTAAATAGTTTGTTGTATTTGCTCGAATACGTTCAAAATGGTTTTCTATGGAAATATCAATAGATTCAAGCGTTTTCTTGCCTTTGTTATACAAAGAATAATAGACTTTTTCCATATCAAAGTCAAAGTCTGTGGTATTAGGAAACAAGGCTTTTACGGTATCGGGCAAATCATATAACAAGCCTTTTTCCATTTGTATCTCTCGTTCATACAAATGTTCTAAGAATTTTTCTGGATTGACAAATACATCACGCCAATCAATATAATCTTGCCACAAGCCTAAGCGACGTGCATTATTGCCTAAGTCGATTACCATAAATTCGCTTTTGCTTGGCAGCTTACGACTTCCACGTCCAATCATTTGATGATACAAAGTAAGTGAGCGCGTAGCACGATTCAACACAATACATTCAACCGTAGGCTCATCAAATCCTGTCGTTAAAATCCCAACAGATGTTACAATGGCATCTGGTGTTTCTTTCAACCATTGCAGCACATCTTTTCTATCTTGTTTGTTGCTCGTGCTATCTAAGTGGCGAATAGGAACGCCTTGGTCTAAGAAAAATTTTTCTACCGACTTTGATGTGGCTACTGATGAATTGAAAATAAGTGTTTTTTTATTTTTTGCTTTTTCCTGATAGGCGCGCAATAGCTTTTCATGCATATCAAAATGCATGTATATTCTGTCTAGCGAGCTGACTGTATAGTCGCCGTCGATACCTACTTTCAAGCCGCCTAAATGAACATCATAGGTATATGTAATTGCATTGCTTAAATAGCCTTTAGAAATCAGCTCTTTTATAGAATCGCCGATGATGAGTCGCTTATAATTTTGAGCTAAAGGAAGATTTTGGTTAGAGCTTAATGGCGTTGCTGTAACACCTAAAATCACGGCATTTCTAAAGTAATGAAATATCTTTCTAAATGAATTATAGTGTGCTTCATCGACAATTACAAAATCGATATCTTGCAAATATTCTTCATCTTCTTTCAGGCGATTATTCAAAGTTTCCACCATCGCCAAGAAGCACAAAAACTCTTCTTGATCTGGAATATCATCTACTTCGCTGGTAATTAATTTACAATGTATGCCTGCTTCTTCAATGGCATTTGCTGTTTGTTTTAATAACTCAATTCGATGTGTTAATATTAAAATCTTTTTCTGGTTTTGTTCAATATATTTTCGTGCAATTTCAGAAAAAATCACTGTTTTGCCACCACCAGTTGGCAATTGAAAAATAATATTTTCACGGCGTTCATTTTCTTCCAAATGTTGGAAAATACGTTTTATGTATTCTTCCTGATATGGATAAAGTTGTTTAGCTGTTTCGGGTCTTGCTTTTATTCCTGTAATTCTCATGTACGTATAGTCGTTATAATGCAAAATCTGTACCAAGGCTATTTTTCCATTTTTTGCCACTATATATATCTTTTCAGATAAAACTATAAAGACAAAAATCAGTTACAAATTTGCGAACTGCGCAATATACAAATTTAAATGCATGTAAAAAAGAAGACGAATTATAAAATCATTGCGTTGTATGGTATAATTGTGGAAAAGCCTTTGTTTTGGAAATAATGTGTAATCATTTCTTGTTTTTCATCACTACAAACCATAATAAAATCGCCGCCCCACGCACCGAGCGATTTAATTGTTCCCGGAAAATCTTGGAAAAAAGTCTCTTTAACTTTCTGCAAATTCAAGGCATTTGCTATAATATTTTCATGTACTTCTAGATAATAGCAAAACTCATCTAGATCGATAGCGAGTATTATTTTTTGTGTAAGCTCGTTGATCTGTTCAATAATGGCAGTTTTATCAATATGGCTATTTTTATAAAGTTGTATGCCTTCGCGCGAGTTTTGTTTTTTTCCTAAATGAACAAAATAAATATTTTCTTTAAATGCTGGATTGAAATCCAAGGCAGTAATTTGTCGTGTATTTTGTGATGTTAATTGATAGCTAATCGCATTTTTTGCGGTCGCACACGCAATATCGTAAGCACTTCCGCCGAATGTTTGTTGTAATAATTCATACGGATTGGCATTTGTCCATTGTGCAATTAAACTAATTAAAGTAGAAGAGGACCCCAAGCCCCAATGATTAGGAAAATCAAGTTTTGTAGTTATGTGAGCGTTGTGGTGTGTGCAATTAGATTTTTGCAAGAGCACTTGTAATATCTCTGCTACTGCAACGTTTGTAGTATGAAGAATTGTAAATTGTTCATCAAATTTTGCTGAGAACCATATTTCATTTTTATGGTCGAAGCTTTCCCAAGTAAGTCCATTTTCACTGCTATCTTCCACCTTGAGTGATTGCCCAAATTTGGTAGGCAATGCAAGGCCGACAGCACCATCTAAAATGAAATATTCAGCGCTGAGTAATAGCTTGCCGTTGGCATGAAAGGTTTGTGTCATAGAAAAAAATCACAGTACAACTTTAGCTTATTTCACACCATTTTTTGCATTTCGTAATTGCTCTAACATCACACGTGTTGTGGTAAATGAAACAACTTTGTCTTTAAAATATTCTAATGCATAATCCTTTTCTGATGCAGTAGCATGATAATAATTCAAGATGTTCAGTAAGTGCATTTTCATGTGTCCTTGTTGAATGCCTACTGTTGTCATTGCTTTTAATGCTGCAAAATTTTGTGCTAAACCAGCAACTGCACAAAATGCCATTAATTGTTCTGCATTAGGATTGCCAAGAATTTCTAAACTGCGTTTTACCAATGGATGCAATTGCGTCAAGCCGCCTACTGTACCTACTGCTAAAGGCAAGTCTATCCAAAATTTAAAAATGCCATTTTCTATAGTGCAATGTGTTAATGAACCATAAGTTCCATTGCGTGCAGCATAAGTATGACCGCAAGCCTCGACAGCTCTAAAATCATTGCCTGTCGCAATAATCACGGCATCAACACCATTGTAAATGCCTTTGTTATGCGTTGTTGCTCTATGTGGATCTACTTCTGCCATTCTCACGGCTAAACGCATTTTTTCTGCAAATTCTGTTGCGGAAATAGTGCCAAAACTACCTAAGTCTTCAACCTTACAAGATACTGTAGCACGTGCGATACAATTTGGTGTGTAATTAGATACGATAGCTAAAATTATTTTTACTGTTCCGTATTTTGGATTATTGCCTACCAACTCTTTAAGCGTAGATGCATATTCTTCCAAGCAAGTGTTGATGAAGTTGGCGCCCATAGAATCGCAAGTTTCGAATGTTGCTTTAAGCTGGAAATAGCCAGCTTCGTGTTGCGTCATATCTACCAATTCTATATCCACAACTCCGCCACCACGCTGTTCCATATTGTAGGAAATATATTTACTTCCTTCTAATAGTTGGTTTTTTATTGTCGAAAAATCAGCTTTTAATTGTGCTTCATCGCCTTTATAGATAAAGTGTACTTGACCTACTTTGCTTGTGCCCAAAATTTCTGTGGTAAAACCTCCGCGTTCACTCCAATATTTTGCAGCATTACTCATCGCTGCTACTACAGAGCTTTCTTCTATGGCCATTGGCAGGCAATACCATTCGCCATTGATTAAAAAATTAGGCGCTACTGAAAATGGAAAAAAATAATTAGTAATGGTATTTTCTGAAAACTCATCTAATATTTTTTGTGTATGTAAATCGCGATGCCAATAAGATATCAACTCTGATTTTGCGGTTTCGTCATTGTTCAAATAATTTTCAACTAACCAGTTTATTTTTTGTTCTTTGCTAAGCTTAGAATAGCCTGATATCTTTTTCATATTATTTATTTCACTTTTAAAAATGCTTTCGCCAGTTTTAGTCCTTCTATTTGGAAATGTAAATACTGTTCTAATTCTTCGTAGGAAGATGTTGCATATTTCAACAATGCTGATGCTTGTCCATAAACGGCAGTAGCGTTTATTTTTTCCATTAGATAGTAAGCATCTAAAAAGTTTTTGATGCCACCGGAAATGATATATTGTTTACACAGTATCTTATCACCAAGTTCATTTTGTAGTTCATTGACATACATTGTCATTTCTGTTGCGCTATGTCCAATTTTTGTTATTGGCTGATAGGCTTCCATTTTCTGTTTGTCGCTACGTAGCAACTCTATCATAGAAAAGTTTGTACCTCCATGTGCTGCAAACTCAAGTGCTTCGATTGGCAATTGTAATAATGCGCGCAAACTTTCTTTTCCAAACCCTTGTCCAACTTCTTTTACAATTACTTTTTGTGTTGTTGTATCTAAGAGTTGTTGTATCGTAATAATTGGTGCTTGTGTAATCTTGTCTCCTTCTGGTTGTAGCCATTCTTGCAAAGGATTGACATGTATAATAATGCCATCAGCACGGAGTTTGTCTATTAATTGGTCAATTTGATAAAGCTTGTTATTTTGCAGTAATGCTTCTAATTGTGCTATGCCAATATTGATATAAAAAGGAAGTGTATCGCCGATAATATTTCTAAAGTTAAAATCTTTGAGTCGTTCATCACTTTCTAGCAATGCACGGCAAGAACCTAAACCCATGCCCATGCCGAATTGCTTGCATGCGCGTGCCAAATTTGCGTTAATCTGATAGGCTTTTTCAGTGCCACCTGTCATGCTCGACACCCAAATTGGTGCCGCCATTGTTTTGCCTAAGAAACGTGTTGATGGTAATGCCTCGTCAGGATGTTTAGATAAAATAGGTTCGTAAGAAAAGCGTGGATCTAATAATGCATTTTCTACTTGTGATTGAAATGCCAAATGGATATGGTCTTGTTTTCGTGTTGCCGCTGTTGGGTCTGTTGATATTTTATTTAAATTTTCCAAGCATAACAAAGTTAAGGATATTAATGTTTGAGAGCATTATTTGTTTCGTTATTTATGGTTATAAAAACGAGAATTTTGTATTGTGTGCGTTAGCGATTGTAGCGGAAATACTTTTTTGTGTGATGGCAATTACTAAGCATAGCAAAAAAGATTGTAGCGAAAAGCGCGGCGCCTGCTTGGCTGTTGGTGTGGCGGCGCAACGCCCTTATTTAGTCGATTTTGTTTGTAAAGAATAGGCTGCTGTTTGCAAGTCTTTGAGCCACAAATCGCGTTTGGTGCGCAAGAGCCAGCCTGCTGTTTGATAAATATGTCCATTTGGTGCTTCGAAGACGTCGATGACGAACTGAAATCTGTGGTCTTGTTTTTCTGATGATAAAATGCCAGAAAGTTGATATTCTTTGACTTTGAACTGATTGACAGTTGTAAATAGTGTGTCTTTCGCTTCTATGTTTGGTTCTTTAAGGTTGCGTTTTAATTGGTTGTATATGGAGTCGCACATTAATTCGAAGCCTTGAGCGCCTGGTTTTGGGCCGTGGTCAACTAAGATAAAATAGACGTCGCGGTATTCGTTTTTTGCTTGCAGAATGCTGTTTTTTGTTGGATAGACGTCATCTGCTTCAAACAAATAAGAAGGAAATTGTATGCTGATATCTTTGTTTTCAAATGTTTTTGGTTCTTTGCTATAGCGACAAGCGGTAAAGAGGAATAGTGCGCAAAGCATCGACCAGAGGCCATATTTTTTGAAATTTATTTGATGTAACATGTTGCAAAGTTATGAAATTAAAAGTCAATTTTGCTGCCGTGTTGTTGTAGCCATTTTCTGTGTGTTTGATAGGCAGGCATGGCGTTTTCTACATGTTTCCAAAATTTTGGTGAATGGTTCATTTCTTTGAGGTGCGCGAGTTCGTGAACGATTACATAGTCGATGATTTCGCATGGCAGCAAAAGCAATTTTGTGGCAAAGGATAGCTTGCGAGAAGAGGAACAGCTGCCCCAACGTGACACGGTGTGCTTGATGTCGATCTTTTCGATTTTTTCTTTGAAGTAGCGCTCATTCCAATAGATGGTGCGTTCTTGGATTTTAGACAAGAAGTATTTTTCTGTAAAGCGCAACAAGAAGCGTTGGATATGATGTTTTTGCTCGACTTCCGGAATGTTTTGAAGTAAATAAATTTTTAGAATATGGTCGCCACGATAGCTGAGTTTGTTTCTGCCGCTGGCAATATATTCTAGTTCTATGGTAAATGGAGTGTCAAAAATATGGAGTTGTTTATTGTGATAAACCTCAATTTTATTTTGGTGAAATTGGTAGTAGTTATTGTCTTGTATTTGTTGTTTTGCCCACATCAGAAATTGTTTGACAATCTTTTCTTTATCAGCAACAGAAATATGTTTAGGCAGTCGTACGATTACTTCATTTTTACCTAAGGACACACGTGATGAGCGTCGTGCTTCCACGATAATTTTTACTGGCACTGGCAATGCTGCTGAATTGTAAATATTAATGCTCATACGACAAAATAAGCGTGTTATTTTTGTTTGTAATCTTACGTCTTTTTTCCTAAAAACTTACACACTTTTTACAAACATATTTTGAGCAGCGTCGTTACTGATGGTAATTTGTCTTTTGTCATTTACAATAATTTGCATGGTTTCGTCAAACTCTTCTTTTTCGATAATTTTTATCTTGTCGTTGAGTTGTAATTGAATTTTATTTAAGTATTTTAAGAATGATGCTGAGTCATCATTTACATTTTGCAGTATATATAATTTTTTGAGTTTAGCATCTGTTAAACAAATTACGTTTGGCACCAGAATATTGCCTTGCTTATCCGGAATTGGATCGCCATGTGGGTCAAATTTTGGATATCCTAAATATTCATCCATTTTATCGACTAGTTCATCAGATTGTATGTGTTCTAATTGCTCGGCAATATCGTGAATTTTGTCCCAGGTAAATTTCAAATTTTTGGCTAAGAATGTTTCCCATAAGCGATGTTTGCGCATGACTTGTATGGCAATTTGCTGTCCTATTTTTGTCAATGAAACACCATAATACTTTTTATAGCTCACCAGTTTTTTATCGGATAGGCGTTTGAGCATATCGGTCACTGATGCTGCTGAGTGTTCCAGCTTGTAGGCTAAATCATTGGTTTTGACAATTCCATTTTGCGTCTCGCCTAGTTGATATATATATTTCAGATAATTTTCTTCTACTGCACTTAAGTTATTCATGGTAATAATTTTAAGCTAATCTAAAAATAATATTGTTATCTTAAAAATTAATATTTTAACATTGCACTAAATTATGTGGAATAATCATAGCAATTGGAAATTCGAACGAACGACAAACTCATTGCCAGAAGTGTTTTCGAGCATTGATGTGCCCAAAAATGTACAAGGCTGGCGTAAGCTTTTAGCATTCACTGGTCCTGGTTTAATGGTAGCTGTTGGCTACATGGATCCTGGAAATTGGGCGACCGATATTGCTGGTGGTTCGAGCTTTGGCTATACTTTATTGTCTGTTATTTTAATATCGAATTTATTTGCCATTTTATTACAGCATTTATGTGTAAAATTAGGTGTTGTTACCGGCAGAGATTTGGCACAAGCTTGTAAAGATTCCTATTCAAAACCTGTAAGCTTTCTATTGTGGATTATCTGCGAGATTGCCATTGCTGCATGTGATTTGGCAGAAGTGATAGGCTCGGCAATTGCCATCAACTTATTATTCGGCATACCATTAACGGTTGGCATCATCATTACCATATTAGATGTATTGGTTTTATTGATGTTGCAAAACAAAGGATTTCGTTATTTAGAGGCGTTCGTCGGCAGTTTAATATTTATCATATTCTGTTGTTTTGCGTATGAATTATTTATGGCAAAGCCTGCAATTGCAGCGTTCATGAATGGTCTTTTGCCTACGACAGAAATACTCACCAATGCTGACATGTTGTATATCGCTATTGGAATATTAGGTGCAACGGTCATGCCTCATAATTTATATTTACATTCTAGCATTGTGCAAACACGTAATTTTGAACGCAATGACGAAGGCAAAAAGATGGCCATAAAGTATGCCACTATCGACTCGACTGCTTCATTGCTAATGGCCTTTTTTATCAATGCTGCTATTTTAATTTTGGCTGCTTCTGCATTTCATTACAATGGCCACAAAGAAGTAGCCGACATTCATGACGCATACAAACTTTTAGAGCCTGTGCTTGGCGTAAAAATGGCTTCTACTTTGTTTGCTATCGCATTGCTGGCAAGTGGTCAAAACTCTACGCTTACTGGCACACTCGCTGGACAAATTGTAATGGAAGGTTTTTTAAATATCCGTTTAAAGCCTTGGCTTCGTCGATTGATTACGCGCTTGATTGCTGTTGTTCCAGCGCTACTCGTTTCAATATTATACGGCGAGAATGGCACGGGAAAATTATTAGTGCTCAGTCAGGTGATATTGTCTGTACAGCTCAGCTTTGCTGTCATACCCTTATTACAAATCACGAGCAATAAAACGAAGATGGCGCAGTTTGCCAATTCTGCTTTATTACATTATACCGCATGGATTATTGCACTCATTATCATCATTTTTAATGCTGTTATGTTGTGGAATATGTTTTTTGCTTAATTTTTATAGCATCAATACACATCATAATTTTCGACCACGTAAGTGCCAAGAATACTTTTGCGCAATTGCAATGTGATGTGTTTATTGGGTGTTGAAAGCGATTTGATTTTTGCCATTGTGCTTGGCCTTACTTTCATTCTTATAGATTTGTTTTGGAAAGAAAATGAGATATGTTTTTTAGTTTGATTTTTTAAACCAATAGAATAAAATGTAATTGGACAAACAGCGGTGATAATTTCATTTTTCTTTGCTTGTTGTTGTATAACAAAATTAATCGGCAATCGAAAAGCCGACAAAAGCACAAAGGCGAGCACGATAGCTAAAACGCCATTAAAAATGCTTGACACCTTTTTGTCTTCCTTTTTTTCAGATGAAAATATTTTCCATTGAGAGCAATAAAATCCGGTAATTGCTAAGGAAACAACATAAAGTATTGTGTTTAGCCAAAATGGAAACAATATTATTTTATTGCTCATGCTTCGCGATATCAAAACAATAATAAGCGAAACAATGACGGTAATAAGCACTCGCTTTAGTGGAATCTTGTTCATTCTTTTCTTAGCAATTTATACAATTTTATGCCTAACATCAAGAGTATAACTAAAATGAATAAACCAATAAGGCCAGCAAGAAAGCTTAAGTTGGTTTTTACTACGACTAAAAAAACAATGGCAAACAAAAAGATTGTTGCTACTTCATTCCAAATACGCAATTGTGTTGATGTGTATTTAAAAATATTGTTTTGTTGTTGTGAAAATATGCGATGCAAGGAAAAATGATATACATATAAACCGAGGACAAACGCTAGCTTAATATGCATCCAAGTTTGCGATAAAAATCCAGATTGTAGTAATAGCAACACACCAAAAATCAAAGTAATTATGGCGGCTGGCCATGTGATGATATACCATAATTTTCTTTGCATAATTTTAAATTGTGCAATCAATATGGACTTTTCTGGTTCCATTTTATCATTTGCCTCTGCTGTATAAATAAACAAACGTGGCATATAAAAAAGCCCTGCAAACCAATTGACTACAAAAATGATATGTAGTGCTTTTATGTAATTATAATCTAACACAAAACGAATTTACGATTTACGATTTATTTTTAAATTACTTTTGATATAAATGTAAAATAAAAGCATTTAGATAACTATTACAGCTTATAAAATAAAAATGTCTCACCATAGGCGAGACATTTTATAAATATGCTTTAATTACTACTTTACTTTAACTGTAGTTTCTTCGTTTATCCAGCATTTTACTGTGTAAGGTCCACCAACTGTTAGTTTTTTTGCCGTGATTTCTGCTTTTGTCGGCAAATATTTGCTATAGTCGCTGATGTATTTTTGTGCTTCGGTTACTAAGTCTGCGTCTGCATTTATTTCGATTACTTTATTAAAATAATCAAAAGCCGGCCACAATACTATTTGTGATTGGAAGCCAGTTCCTGGTCCGCACAATGGCCCACTCGACAAGTACAATAAGCCAATTAAGTTATATGCTCTACTGTGTAATGGATTGTATTTAATAGCTTCTTTCGCAAAATCTCTAGAGGCAGGAAAATCTTCTTTTGCATATTTCATAAATGAAATGTAGTAGTTCAAATCTGCTTTTTTCAAAGTGTCTGATTCTACTGCTAATGCATTTTGATATAAGACGATTGCCGTGTCATACATTTTGTATTTGATGTAGATATTTGCCAAACGTGTTGCAAACGTATAATTTGGTGCTAACTTGTTTAATTTTTCTAACAACTCTACGTTTGTTGTACTGTCTGCACAACCTTTTGTTTTTAAATAAACTGATTTTATAGTGGCTAAATCGTTTGGATTTGCTTTGTATTTTTTCAAATAAATTTCTAACAATTTAGCACAATCTTCCGGATTGCTTTTGTCGGCAAAGTTGGTCGTATATAAATCATCAATAACAGATTTTACCTCTTTGTATTCTTTATTATACTTGCTACTTGTGTTTGCAATATTTTTATCTACAATAGTCGTTATCTCATCATATTTATTGATTGCATACTCTTCCGTAATGCCATTTTTTCCAACTTGGTTTACCAATACTTTAAAATACGTTTGCACATAGTAGTAGAACGCTTTTTCGCCAGTTATTTTTATATATTTTTCTAACAAAGACAGTACTTCAGGCAGGTCTGTATTTTTACCATATTTCTGTAAATCCATTGCTTTTTTACCTAACACATATTCGTCTTCGCCGAAGCATTCTATTTGTTTATTATAAATTTGAAATAAGGTGTCGATGTATGCTTGACGCAATGTTTTATCATTTTCTTTTTGAATCAATGCCGAGTACATCGTGATGCCGTCTAAGTGTGTTTGTTTTCTAAAACCTGGTGCTTTCAAAAACATATTTCTCCATTGAGGAAGCGCATCAGCATATAATCCTTTTTTAAAGAACTCACGATAGATAGAATACGCTGGTGTTGTTTTGGTACTATCTCCATCAATATAACGTGCACAGTTTTCGGCATTCGCTGCTGACCACGTCAACAAAAGTACATTTACAACTAAAAAGATTTTTTTCATTTTTTTCTTTGTTTATCAATAATATTTTCTTCTTACAAACCATTTATCATTTAATGATATTCCGAATTTAAGACGATAAAAGTTTTCACGAACGAGGTTTTTCTGTGTTGTTCCTCTGCTGCCTGCTTCAAACCCAATGTTGAAAGCATACGTGTACACTTTTTGTAATAATCCTTGATCATTAGCTGTGGTTATAATCAATGGAATACCTATTCCAAAGTTTATGCCAAACTCATTTATAGCTTGATTATTGATTTTGATATTTGTTTGTGTGTAGTTAAATCCAGCGCGATATTTCAGCCTTGAAAAGAACTTAGAAAAGTTTTTATCATTAGGTAAAAACTCTCCACCAACAGCTATTCTCCAGCTGTTATTCAGTTTTGATGCTGCGTTGTCTTCATATCCTCTGTACTTGCTCCAAGGTTGAAATTTAAAATCGATGCCTGCTCTCCATTTTATACCACGATAGGCCATGATACCGATATTCAAAGTAGCTGGAATTTTAATGTAAGCACGTTCATTAAATTTTTCTGACAATGTATCCAACATATCTGTTGATGATACTTTAGGTTGTATATAGTCTGTAATAAAATCGTTTATACCAGCATCGCTTGTTCGATAAACTAAATAACCTGATTGGAATGTGTATAATGCTTCATCATTATAGGTGCGCTTGCTAACTTTTGTAGGTGCATTTCCCGACAAGCCAAAAACGACATTATAGATTTTATTGCTGTCCTTTTTGCTCGTTATCGGTAAATTATATTGTACACCTGCATTCCAAATTATGCTACTTACTTTTGTGTTGGTAAAAGTCCATGTAGTATAACTTTCTGCATCAAATGTGCCTACTTTATTGATTGGATAAGCAAAGGAATTGTTGTTTAGCTTACCGAATAAATAGCCAAGATTAAAACCAACGTGAAAGCCTTTGTATTTATAGCCAGCGCCCCAAGATAAATTATACAAAGAGCCTGTGCCTTCATATTCAAATTTTACTGCGTTTGCTGTGTCAAATGAAGTGGTTTGCGAAATCAGATAATCTTTTGCAGAAAAGGGCAATAAGCTTACGCCTGTAACAAAGAATTTTTTGACAGGAAAAAACAAAGACAGATAATTTAAGCTAAAACTATTTTGCTTTGCCTTTAAAGTTTGTGTTTTTATTTTTCCGAAATTACCTGAGAAACCGCCGTCAAATGTTGTTAATTGCAATGCGGCATACGAAGCTGGATTGAGATAATTGACTGTTTCACCAGACTGAAAGGCGGCACCCAATCCGCCCATTTGAGCTGATTGTGCTGTATTATTATCGAAAGCATGACCCAATCCGTAGCGTGAATATGGTGTATGTTCTTGTGCATCAACCTGTTGTAAGGTAATTGCTAAAATAAAAAGTAAAAATATCTTACGCATTATATTCTAGTATGTGATTGAGTCCGATTAATGTAAAATTGGAAATTGCAAATATCTGATTTTTAAGCCTATAAACCAACAAATCCGAATCGCCACCCGTAATAATTGTGTTCATTTCAGAAAATTTAACTAAATAATCACTTATCATACCGTCGATTTCTTTGCTCGCTCCATACAAAACACCGCTTTGTAAATTGGCTTCCGTATTATTTGCCATCAGGTCAGCATCGCTAATTAACGCCGCAAGTGGTAATTTTCCGGTAAAAGTATGCATGGCTTTCAAGCGCATTTTCAAACCTGGATGAATGCTGCCACCGAGAAATTCATTTTGTGCATTAATAAAATTAAACGTTATGCAAGTGCCACAACCGATGACTAAAGTATTTTGGTTTGGAAACATTGCAGTGGCGGCGGCTACCAATGCTAATCTATCTTTACCCAGTGTTTCTTTTGAAGAATAGCAGTTGTGAAATGGCAATCTTGTGGTCTCGTTTAATATTAAATGCTGTGGCAGTGATGCCAGTTTTTGTATTATATAATTTGGAATTTCTACTGTGCTGGAAATGATAGATTTGCTAATATTATGCGTAGCAAATATTTCTTCGAATGCTATTTTCTTCGAATTGTCATAAGTAATTAATGAGCGCATTTCTTGCTTGTCAAAAATGCCGATTTTCGTTCGTGTATTGCCTATATCTATCGCTATATTCATTAATTATTAGCTACTTAATTTATCCATTTTACACAATCTTTCTGCTGACAGAATTCGCCATTAAAATATTATTTTCCATATTTTCAATCAACACCAAACCTGGTGTTTTTCCAACTTGAATAGAGCCTAAAACGTCCTCAAAACCTAATGCTTTGGCACCATTTAAAGTGGCCCAAGTCAATACAGTTTCAAAGGAAAGATACGATTGATATTTCAAAATTGTTTTCATCTCTTCCAATATATTCAATTGCCAATTAGACGTTAAACTATCCGTACCAATGCATACTTGCGAATTATTGACAATAAAATTATTATAATTTGGCAAGCTGTTTTCGATATACAAATTTGCATTCGGACAAGTAGCCCAAAAGGTGTGGTCTGCACCAAGTTGCTGTTGTGCCCTAGCTATATCCTCTTTGGTGCTGAGCGTATTGTGCACAAACAAGTTTCTATCTGCTTTATTCAAAAAATTCAAGGCATAATGAATGGCTGATTGACCAATGTTTGGAATCGCTTCTGTAGTAAAACCAATGCGCTCATAAAAGTCAATGAAACCACCTTTTTTATGTAAGAAAAGCTCATTTTCTGCCATGGTTTCTTGGTTGTGAATCGATATTGTTTTGGGCAAATACGCATCATCTTCATTGTTTCTTGCGATAATATGCTGAAACAACTTTTTCGAAACTGAATATGGCGCATGTGGCACTTTTGATTTTTTATTTTTATCTGTTTCTAGTAATGCATTGAATACAGCATCGTATTGTTCAATGGTGTTTGCTGTATTTTGATCTTGGAACAAATCAAAATATTCCACAAAAGTATAATAGTGTAAATGCGCTTTTCTTTTTTGTGAAAATGTATCTGTCGTGTTAGAAATATCGCCGATAGCCACTATGCCTGATTGTAACATATTGTTTTCTTCGCGTGCAATGGCGTCTTGTATTATTTCCTGTGAATGGTCTCTATTTTTGATAACTTGTGAGATGAAATCTATCAAGCCTGTGCCGGTTTGTGCTACACCTTGCAGATGTGATAATTCAAGATGGCAGTGTGCATTAATAAAACCTGGAACGATGACACCATTAAAAAATTCAACTGTTGTAGCGTCGTGCTTGTCCATGACATCTAATGCTATAATTTTTCCATTTTCATCAATAATAATCACTCCATTTTCAATAGGCGAAGAGGAGATTGGATATATTTTATGTGCTGAAATTTTGCGAAATGACATCGCAACAAAGATATAAAACTCAATTGTCATAAGTCATTAAAAATATAAAGTATCTTTGCATTAGCTTGCAAACACAAATCGACATACGAACATTATCAAAAGAGGAATTGATAGCACAATTAGCACCACTTGGAGAGAAGCCGTTTCGTGCAAAACAAATCTATGAGTGGCTATGGAAGAAATCTGCTGTTGATTTTGATGAAATGACGAATCTTTCCAAAGATTTGAGAGAAAAGTTAAAGCAATACTTTTTGTTGCTGCCAATACGAGCTTATAAGGTGCAAAAGTCAAATGATGGCACGATTAAGTCGGCATTTCAACTACATGACAAGCATCTAATTGAAGGTGTGTTAATTCCTACGGAAGACAGAGCAACGGCATGTGTTTCCTCGCAAGTTGGTTGTAGTTTGAGCTGTTCGTTTTGTGCTACTGGCTTTTTAAAAAGAGAAAGAAATTTATCGGCTGCTGAAATTTATGATCAAGTTGTTTTAATCAATCAACAAGCAATTGAAAGCATAGGCAGAAATCTGTCGAACATCGTGTTTATGGGCATGGGCGAGCCATTGCTGAATTACAATAATGTGATGTCTGCCATTGATAAAATTACGGCAGAAGAGGGCTTGAATATGTCCGCCAAACGCATAACAGTATCGACTGCGGGCATTGCTAAAATGATAAAAAAGCTTGCTGATGATAATGCTCGTTTCAACTTAGCATTGTCATTACATGCTGCTGATGATGAGAAACGCAATACCATCATGCCTATTAATGAGCAAAATAATATTGACGCTTTAATAGATGCATTGCAATATTTTCAGTCAAAGTGTAAAGGTGAAGTAACATTTGAATATATTTTGTTAGATGGCGTAAATGACAGCATCGACGATGCAAAAAAGCTAGTTGCTATTTGCAAAAGATTGATAGATGTAAAAATCAATGTGATTGAATATAATAAAATAGAGCAAGCCGATTTTCATAAATCTACCGTGGAAACACGAGAAAAATTTATTGACTATTTAAACAAGCATAAAGTTATTGCCAATGTGCGTAAAAGCAGAGGAAAGGATATTGATGCCGCCTGTGGTCAATTAGCGAATAAATCCTAAACTATGATGATTTGGTGGTTTTCCTTAGTATAGCTCGATTATACTATTCACATTCATTATCTATTGCCGAAATATTGTAATATCTTTAGATGGTTTGCGACTTATCTTATTCGAATCAATACATTTCATTTGCAACAAGCGTTTTTACAAACTATTAATCAACATCAAGGCATCATACATAAGGTGTGTAGAATTTATTGTAATAATCAAGACGACCACAATGATTTATTTCAAGAAATTACGCTACAACTTTGGAAAGCATTTCCTTCATTTAGAAGTGAGGCAAAAATTAGCACATGGATGTATAGAATAGCACTAAACACTGCTATTTCAGGAATAAGGAAGAAAAAAATTCAAACAACAGCATTAGAAAATATAAACTTTCAACCAGTAGATTTTAATGACACGAGCACAGAAGATAACATGCTACTTTTATACAAAGCCATTGCATATTTATCTGACGTGGAAAAATCGATTGTGTTATTATATTTAGAAGATAAGCCATATGATGAAATTGCAGAAATAACAGGCATCACCGCAAATTATGTGGCCGTGAAAATGAACCGAATTAAAGAAAAATTAAGAACCTTATTAAAGACAGTACAATGATAGAGCTAGATGATTTAAAAAATATTTGGTCGAGCAATATCGAACATGATATTGGAAAACAAACGCTGGAAAAAGAAAATATTAAAGCGCTGTTGCGTCATAAATCTGTTTCCATAATCGACAAGTTGCGCAGGAATTTATTACTCGAAATTGCTATGTTTTTTGTATGTCTTCTCTTAATAGCTGGTGTTCCATTTTATTTCAAATCTAAAGAAATTGCAATTATCTGTGTCGTCGTAATCTTGTTTACCTTTGTGCCTTATTTATTTTATTACATTAAAAAATACAAAGAATTACAACGATTTTTCTCTTATCATGAAAATATAAAATCAAATTTGGAATTATTGATAGTGCAACTCGAAAAGTATCTAAATATTTATTTTTGGGGCAGCCTATTGCTTACACCAATTTCTGGATTTTTATCAGGCTATGCTATCTTATACGAACTGAAAGCACTCGGTTTCTTATTGTATTTCGACATGTTCAACTCTGGCACTTTAACTATAATATTATCATTCGCATTGCTGCTCACATTATTATCCTATCCAATAATGAAATGGTATATCCGAAAATTTTATGGACAGTATTTAGAGAAATTAAAAGACTGCTTAAAAGAGTTGCAAGAAATTGAATAGCTTATTTCCATTCCACAACAGTGCCTCGCTTTTTATCTAAAAGCACATCTGGAATATTGTCAATTATTAGTTTAGCCAACAAATCAATAAACTTTTTCTTCGCAACACTGCGCGCATATACAATACTGACTTCTCTTAGTGGTTTTGGTTTTTTAAACTCTGCGAGTTGCGGTAGTTTTTTAGTAGGTAATTCGAGTACTGCCAGCTCTGGCAATAAAGTAAAACCACCTTCCATTTCTACCATCTTTTTTAATGTTTCTATCGAGCCACTTTCGTATTTCAAACGGTCGTTAACTCGCATTTTATTCGTGCAAATATTAATCACATGATTTCTAAAACAATTGCCATTCGATAGCATCCATATATCGTCTCTTTGTATGTCTTCATGACTTAAGTTTTTCTTCTTAGTTAATGGATGATTGTAGTGCGCATACACCTTTATTTCTTCGTAAAACAAAGGTTCTTCAATCAAATTAATTTCATGTAATGGCGTTGCCAATATTGCTGCGTCAAGCTCGTCTTTATTCAATTTAAAAACAATATCCTCCGTTGTCAGCTCTTGTATAATCAAACGAATTTTTGAATATTTTTTAAGGAAATCACTAATAAAATAAGGCAGCAAATAAGGTGCAATCGTCGGAATAATGCCTATGGTAAAATCGCCTTCTAAACTGTCGTCGTAATGCTTGGCAATTTGTTCTAATTTTTTCGCTTCACGCAATACAATACGCGCTTGTTCTATCAGGAGCTTACCCGCATCTGTCGGAATAATAGGCTGTTTACTTCTGTCAAAAATATCAATATTTAGTTCCTCTTCCAGCTTTTTTAATTGCATACTCAAAGTTGGTTGTGTAACCAAACAAGCTTCTGCCGCTTTGGCAAAATGTCGATAATTGTCTATTGCCAAAATATATTCTAATTGTGTTAATGAGATGTTCATAAGTATTATTTATTAAGGAATAAAATTAATTGATTTTTTTTATTAAACAATGGTTTTTAACTTTGTTGTATAAAATTAATAAACATGAAAAAAACAAAGCATATTACGCAAATTGGATTGGACACTAAACAATCTGAAACACTTGCAAGCCAATTAAACGTCCTATTGGCAAACTATCAATTATATTACCAAAATGCGCGTGGTTTGCATTGGAATATTAAAGGAAAACATTTCTTCCAATTGCATACAAAATTTGAAGAAATATATACAGATGCGCAAGAAAAAATAGATCTTATTGCTGAACGAATCCTTACATTAGGGTTTACACCATTGCATACTTTTAGCGATTATCTAAAACACACTACTATAAAAGAAGGAAAACAAATAAGCGATGCAAATGAAGCGGTGGCATTAGTCATTAGCGGCCTGCAAACAATTATTATTGTAGAACGCGAAATGCTGCAAACAGCAGAAAAATTGGGCGATGAGGGCTCATTGACCTTACTTACAGATTTTATTTCGCAACAAGAAAAAGAAATATGGATGTACAACGCCTGGTTGAATCAATAGTTTTTTATTATTGCATCATAAAAACTATCGATTTTATTTATAAAAATAAATGACGAACTTTACATCATAAACAATTTTAAACAATTAAACACAAAACAATGGCATTATTATCAGTAGGGCAACAATTCCCAGCATTCGAAAAAACAGCAGTAGTAAGCTTAGAAAAAGGAAAAGAATTCCAAACAATCACAAACGACATTCATCAAAAAGATGGCAAATGGTTAGTTATTTTCTTTTGGCCAAAAGATTTCACATTCATCTGCCCAACAGAAATTGCTGAATTTGGCAAACACAATGGCGATTTTAAAGATAGAGACGCTGTGTTAATTGGCGCATCTACAGATAGCGAATATGTACACCACGCATGGAGAGTACACCACGCTGATTTGAACGGCTTACCTATTCCAATGTTAGCAGATACATCAAAATCTTTATCAAGAGATCTAGGTATCTTAACGGAAGGTGAAGAAGTATGCTATCGCGCTACATATATCGTAGATCCACAAGGTATCGTAAGATGGGTGAGTGTAAACGATTTGTCTGTTGGTAGAAATGTTGCTGAAGTTATTCGCGTTTTAGATGCTTTACAAACAGACGAACTTTGTCCTTGCAACTGGCAAAAAGGAGAAGCTACTTTATCATAAATAATTATTCAAAAAAAAGTAAATAAGCGTCAAGACTTTCTTCTTGATTCTTATTTATTATATTCAAAAAACATCTAACACATTTACAACATGCACGAAACGACACAAGAAATATTAGCAGAATTAGGCATTGCAAACGACTATACTAATGCAACACTACAACACTTATCCCTTGCTGACAGTAAATATCTACGCGATTTAAAATTAAATGTGAAGGCAGTGTTGACATCAGAGCACTTGTCTGCAAAGGAAACTCATTTAATTGCACTAGCGATTGCCGCCAATAATAACAAAGAAATTCTGGTGAACTCATTTGCTGCAAAAGCCAAAACCAACGGTGCCTCAGATGCTGAAATTGCTGACGCACAGGCTTGCGCATCATTACTCGCTGCAAATAATGTATTGTATCGTTTTCGTCATTTTGTAGAAAAAGAAGTCTATAATAATGCGCCTGCTAAATTGCGCATGAACATCATGATGAATCCTGTGTTGGGCAAAGAGTTTTTTGAGTTAATTAGCTTGGCAGTAAGCGCAGTAAATGGTTGCGAAATGTGTGTAAAAAGCCACGAACAGTCAGTATTACATGCAGGTGGCACAGAAAACAGAATTTGGGATGCCATCAGAATTGCAAGCATAATCACAAGCTTAGGCAAGGCAATCTATTAACAAAACAAACACAAGTCTAGATATTAAAAACTGACCGTTTAGCACTTCTAAACGGTCTTTTTTTTGCATGATGCTTAAGATTTTCTATCTTGTATGTTAAAACCAAACATGATTACTACTTATAAATGGTATAAATATAATCTCAATGTTAGTTGCGATAAATGCAATCATCCAATTCCTTTTCAATCTTTTCTAGGCAATCCAACTTGCAGTGAATGTGGCAATATTGCTGATAAAACTTGGGTCGAAGCGGTGCAATTTTCTAACATTGCGAAAGTGAAACAATATAGTGAAGGTAGCACACAATTGGCTGGTTTTATGCAATTGCAAATGAACTATAATGCCGTTGAAAACATTAACTGCTTTCATTGTCATCATATACTTGAAACACCAATAAATACAGCCATTGCTGTTGTTAATTGTAAAAATTGTATGCTTCAAATTTCGTTTGAAAAACAAGACAATGAAGCATTAAAAAATCTTGTTTTTTACTTTCATAGCAATGAAAAAGAAAAAATAAGTGGAAATGTCATTTCGCTGCATTGTGTTTCCTGTGGAGCACCACTACAAACCGACACGACAAAGCATGAATACAATTGCAATTTTTGCAACACACTCAATATTATTCCGCCAGCACTACGCGCTAAAAAAATATTAGACGATGTATATGTTGGTTGGAATGGTAAAATTTAAATATCGTTACTTCATTTATCTTAATAACATAATTGAACCCATCACGGCTCTTTTGCCTGTTTTAGGGTCTTTCATGCCTTCCCACGCTGTACCATCCGTGAAAATGGCGCGGATCTTCCACACATAAATGTCTTGTGGTAATATTGTGCCTTTCCATCTGCCGTCCCAAGCTTCCGTAGGTTGTCCGTTTTCCAATGCTGTGCTTTCCCAAAGCAATTGACCATAAGTAGAAAACACTTGTACATGATATTCTTTCATCGACAAACCTTTTGGTTTCCAAATTGCAGACTCACCGACGCCTACTTCTGGAGAGAACACATTCGGCACATATAATTGACCAGCGTAATCAACGCCTAAAGGATGCGACACAGTGTCTTTACAGCCTTTATTGCTAGTAGCAAACAAGGTAACTCGATAGGGTCCGTCTCCATTATATTGATGGGTTGGATCTTTCACTATTGAAGTATCATTATCGCCGAAATTCCAAAAATAGTTTTGTCCATTCACCGTAATATTGGTGAACTCAACAGGGTCATTAAATCCATCGCCAGTATATTCGTATAAGAAATCTGCAACTGGTTTTGGATATATCTCAACAGCAGCAACCTTTGTAATACTATCACGACATTCACCATTAACGGCGCTAAGCGTTACGTTATATATTCCTGCTCTTGGATAAGTATAAGACAAACCACCAATACTTGACGTTTCACCATTTCCTAAGTACCATAAATAACTCGATGCATTGGAAGATGAATTTAAAAAGACGGTAGGTTCTTGTTCACAATCTTGCGGATTGACAACACTAAATGCAGCAGTCGGCTTTTCTGAAACACGAATCTGTTTGGTAATCGAATCTACACAAGGTCGGCTATTGGCTACAATTAATTTTACATTATATACGCCAATCGCATTATATACATGTGTAGGATTTGGTCTTGTAGATGTTGAACTATCACCATCGCCAAAATACCAAATGTAACTATTGCCATTTGTCGTTGTATTTATAAATTGAGCATTTGAATTTACACAAGGTGTAAGCACGTTGAAATCTGGTTTTGGTTTGTCAAACACATTTACTGTTGTAAAGAATGAATCTCTGCCACATGAGCCTAGTGCCAATAATTTCACTCGGAAAACACCTGCGCTATCATATTCATGTGTCACATTATCCGCATAGGCAGAAGTGCCATCGCCAAAATCCCAAATAATTTCTGCACCTGGAGACGAGATATTAAAAAACTCTACATCTAATGGCTGGCAGCCTTGATTAATGCTTGTAAAAAATTTCGCAAATACATCATTTGCTTTCACTGTAATGTTTTTCTTCACGCTATCAACACCACAAACATTAGACACTCTAAGGCTTAAAGTAATTACAGAATCACGTCTAGTCATGTTTCTATAGGTCGGTGGATTTGGGCTTTGAAGTGTTGATGTTTGTCCATTACCAAAATTCCAGAAAAAGTCTGTTGGCGAACCATATGAAGTGTTCGCTAGAGTTGGCGTAAACGGCGAACAGCCTATTGGTTGGATTCCAAAATCTGCTTTTGGAGAGGCTTTCACTTTTACGGTGTCTGTGTAAAAAACAGGGCCACAATTATAATCTGCTCGTAAGGTGACAAAATATAAAGTATCTTTTAGTAGTGGCTTTGCAAACGAAAATGTCTGAGGAGATGGTGTAGAAGTTGTTACATTACTTGTGCCAAAATCCCAAATATAATTCAAAGCTGGAATATGGCTTGCTGGTAAAGTAAAGCTGATATTATTGCCAGAACATGACGAGTCTGGAGATACAATAAATGTTAATGCTGGATTGGAATTTACCGTTATTGGAATTTTGATAGTATCTCTGCAACGGTCAGGTGTTTCTGCCATTAATGTAACAATAAAATTACCTGGTCTCGAGTAAATATGTGATGGATTGATAATAAACTCATTTGGTGTGCCGTCGCCAAAATCCCATGTTGCATTGGCAATATTTCCAGTTATTGAACCAAAATTAAATGCTTGATTTACACATAATGTAGGTGGCGGCAAAGCGACGTGAATACTGTCAAACACGGTAATGCGTTTATAAGCAGTATCCTTACATGCACCAAGTGAATCTTGGAAAACATAACCAACTTGATAGTTACCTGGCGCTAAGCCTGCTGGGTCGAAAATTCCTAAGCTAGAATGAACAACACCTGAGCCTATCCAACTGCCTCCACTGAACTGTGGATTACCTACTAATTGCAATGGGCCTATGCCTTTACAAATACTTTGGTCTGGCCCCGCAGTTAAACCTATAATTTCTGACACGGTCACTTTTAGCGTGTCTGAGGTAGGGCAAGCTGCTGTCGGATTTAATACATAAGCAAGATTATACGTTCCTGTTGGCACCACTGATGGTTTAAAAATACCTTGAACAGAATCTGTAATGCCTTGTCCACGCCAAACACCACCTGCCGGCACTGGCGATAGTTGTATGGGCGGATCAAATTTACAGATTCCAAAATCATTGCCCGCATTCGGTCGTATATTGTTATTTAAAGTAATAAAATTACTTAATGTAGAATCACCGCATTGTGCACTAATATGCAATACAATTGGATATGTTCCTGGTAAGTCATAGCGAATATTTCCAGGATTTTGAGAAGTCGATGAGCTTGGAACAGCTCCTGTAAATGTCCATGTAAATGTAGCGGCATTATCGCCTCCATTCGTATAATCAAAATAAGTTTGTGGATTAAAGGTGAAAGGAACAAAACAAGCTTGCGGAATTTTATTGGTATCTATTGCTGGTTTTCCTTTAATAACGAGCGTACTGTCCCAAGTATCTTCATTACAACCACCAACGACACGAAGGTTTACATTGTAAGATCCTGATTTAGTGAATCGAACGGTTACATTTTTTGAGTTGGCATTTCCTGAAGCAAAAGTTACACCTGCCGCAGGCGTTATTGTCCAAATATATTTTATAATATCTGCTGTATCTGACGAACTATTGTTAATCGGTACATCAATAAAACCTGTTGATGGAATACATGCTGACGTACTAAAAGAGGCTTGTGCATTTACCCTATCAATAACAATTACTTTATAGCTTGTATCTTTTTCATTACAAGCTCCTTTTACTTTTAACTTGATAAAATAGGTGCCTTTTGTATTGAAGGTAATATTTAAATTATTAAAAGTTGGCGAACCCAATGGCGTGCTGGTGGTAAATCCTGTGTTGGGTGTTACTGTCCAAGTCATTGGCGGTATATTACATTGATCGTCTCTGCTAAATGGATCGATGTTTCTGTATTGTGTAGGCTCGCGCAGACAGACTGTATCCGGACCTGCAATCTCTGGTCGAATGCTGTCTAATACAATAATACACTGGCTAATATCAGTGACATCGCATTCATTTACTGCATACAATCGAACAGAAAATTTATTGTCTGTATTACAATCTTTGGAAACATTACCACAACTTCCTCTCGTAAATGTATATTGTAATAATGCTGGTAAATTACTATTGTCATAAATAGTATCTAATTCACCATTAACAAAAACCTTATACAGTGTACTTGATGGATTTACGCCAGATGTTTGTGCTAAATTTATTGGAAGTGTATAATTAGCAGGAATACATACCGTTGGCGATGATGCTGATATTGAAATTGTAGGTGCTTTACCGATTAACACATTATATACTTTTGTTGCTTTATTACAAGGTGCTGGCGTAGAACCAGTAACCGTATAAGTAATTTTATAGCTACCTGGTGCATAGTTGTGCGTCAATGGGCTGTTAAATGTAGCAGTGTTTACAACAGGACTGCCATCGCCCCAGTTTATACTGTAATTGCTATTGATGCTTAATGTTTTAGAGGCATTGCTTATTGATACGGTTTGTGCAGTTACGGCATTACAAAAAACGAAATTATTTGTTTCCGTTAATTGTGGGTCAGGTGAAGGATTTACAGTAATGACTTTACCGCCATTACAAGGCACATTCGGAACCGGAATTAAATCGGAGTTGCTTTCTGCTAATAATATTCTATACTGCTGTTGGACAACATCACCTCTAAATGTAATTTTGATGATATTATCTTTTGTCGCATCATAAGGTAATAACACACTATAATCAGCAGGAGAGCTGGCCACACTACCAAACGGATAAACACCTTTATACACAATAATATTGTGATATTTTGAATAGGGAGGTTTTAGCTGAATGGTAACAACCTCGCCTGCGCAGACCGTTGTTTTGTCTATCGTAAAATCACAAACTGCTTTACTTTGTTTTACGCTTATGAAAAACAAGATAAATAGTAGTATTTGTATAGTATTTTTCATGATTTATTTAAAGTTAAAACAATTTCACAGCATTTTTTCCTGGAAAATCGTAGCAATCAATTTTCTTTCCTTTCTTTTTCTTAGGTTGTAATAAGGCTACATTATTAAAGTTCATGCGCATCGTCACTTCGTGTTGTCCTCTACTTTTTGTTGTAACACCAGTAAAATCTAACTGATAGCTATATCCTACATTTAATGTCATCAAATTGTCTTTACCTAAATCCCAATCTATGCCGCCGACAAAAATCAAACCATGTGTGTTATTATTGCTGAATTTATTAAACTGATACATAGCACCTGCATATATTGGTTTAAAAGTAGCAAACATACCCGCATTATATACTCGTAATTTTTCTTGAAAATCAAACTTAAACACAGGCGACACATAAAAATCTACACTGCGTTTGTATTTGCCTCTTGACACTGGAAATATGGCGCCATAAGTTACAGTAAAACGCATGGGAATTTTTGTCGAAATATTCTCAAAAGACTCATCAGGACGCGTTAGATGATGCACCGCAAACCCTAAAGAATTATGCACTGGCCGTTTATGTATATCATATCGGAAACGCAATAACACGCCTGCGTCTAAATCAAACATGTTTACTTTGCGTAAAACGATATTCGTGCTCGAGCCACCAGGCACCACACCTACTTCTGGGTCTAATTGGTCTGTGAAAATAAGCCTGCTTCTATCAATAGATTTATTTAAAAAAGCACCATTAATACCGATATGTAAGTTTATATTCTTAGAAATCCTAGCAATGTAGGCATATGATGCGGAAAAATAGTTGGTTTGCAATGTCTTAGCCTCCACACTTCTATAAGCAGTTACACCAACGCCAGAAGAGATTCTTGCTGATTGCACATCTAAGGCAATGCCATACGTATTAAAACCACCTGGCACATAATTCCATTGATTTTTATAAATCATCGCCACATTTAGGCCTTTTTCAGAACCTGTTGCTGCCGGATTTAAATACGTTCTAAACTGATAGAACTGTGCAAATGTTGGATCCTGAGCTAAGGACAAATTATAGCATACGCTAATAAGAACAAAGCTTAAAAATACACTCTTTAATAATTTTCTCATTTCTGCTGTGATAACGGCTTATCTCTATTGGATTGACACAGAATGGCTTTCTTATACAAAAGTAGAATAAATAGTTCATAACTTCTTCTTTTTGAGGATAAAAGTTTGAAAGTGTGTATCTTTGTAAAAATTATTAATATGCTATTATCATTTTTCCAAACCGAAGAAGGTGTTTCGTTTTTTAGCAACCTACTCAATCTAGTCCATTTACATCTTTTATTTGCCGTGTTGTTTTTGATTTCTTACACAGTAAAATGCATTCTATTTCTTTCTGGTAAACAAGAAGACTTTCTGAATTATAAAAAGAAAACCTTATTGGTAGAAACCTTATTTTCTGTAGGATTCTTGGTGTTTGGATTTTGGGTGTTTATTTTTCATATAAAATCTGGCGCTTACGCTTCCATGCATTGGCTCGACCCTAAAATCACATTAGCCATTATTGGCATTCCTTTAGGTATTGTTGGATTTAAAAAAGAAAATAAAAAACTAGTTGCTTTGTCACTAGCCTTCTTTTTTGTTGCCTTAATTATTGGATTGATGCATTATAGATAATAACTTTGTTTAGTATAAAATATTAAAAACATGAAAAAGATTAATATTCTCCTGCTATTATTAAGTGTTAGCCTTTCCGTTGCTTTCGCCAATAAAACAGTAAACTTATCTGTAAAAGGAATGCATTGTGGTGGCTGTGAAGTCAAATTCAAATCAACTGCCACTAAGATTGATGGCGTTCAAGAGGTAAGTGCTGTTAGTGCTGCCAACAGCAACGCAACAATCATCTACGATGAGAAAACCACAACAGAAGAAAAACTTATCGCTGCTCTGGCAGAAAAAACAGGTTATACCATTGCAGTTGCTGCTAATGCTGGCACTACAGTGGCAGGCAAACCAGCAGGATGTTGCATGAGCGGCAAAAGCAATCCCTCTTGCAAATCTGCAGATAAACAAAAATGCAGCAAGCAGAAATCTAAATGTACTAAAGACTGATTTTACGGTGTAAATCAGCCTTTTACTAATTAAAAAGACCAAATAGTACACAATCTATTTGGTTTTTTATTTTTTATGTTAACAATTGCCAGAATTGTTAATAATTCTAAACTTTGTTGTACTTTTGCACCGCTTTAAAAATCAAATTATTAGATATGAATACACTTTTTTACGTAGTTCCATTTCTTGGAATTTTTGGTTTGATAATCACAGCAATTAAATATGCTTGGGTTAAAAAACAAGATGCAGGCGATGCAAACATGCAAGAGTTGGCTGGTTATATTGCCAATGGTGCCATTGCATTTTTAAAAGCAGAATGGAAAATCTTATTCTATTTTGGCGTTATCGCTGCTATTTTATTAGCATTTTTAGGTTGGAAAGGGGAAAACTCTAGTCCAATTATTGCAATCGCATTTATTATCGGTGCTTTTTTCTCAGCGTTTGCTGGTTATGTAGGTATGAAGGTTGCGACATTGGCAAACGTGCGTACGACACAAGCGGCACGTACAAGCTTAAAACAAGCATTAAAAGTATCGTTTACAGGCGGAACTGTCATGGGTTTAGGTGTTGCTGGCTTGGCTGTTTTTGGTCTTGGTGGTTTGTTTATCCTATTCTATTTTATGTTTGCTAATGGAGCCAATGTAAATAGCCACGAAATGCTTAAAGCAATCGAGGTATTAACAGGTTTTTCATTAGGCGCTGAGTCTATTGCATTGTTTGCACGTGTAGGTGGTGGTATATATACAAAAGCTGCTGACGTTGGCGCTGACTTAGTTGGCAAAGTGGAGGCTGGTATTCCAGAAGATGATGTTAGAAATCCGGCTACAATTGCTGATAATGTTGGTGATAATGTTGGCGACGTTGCAGGTATGGGAGCCGATTTATTTGGTTCTTATGTGGCAACTGTTTTAGCAACAATGGTATTAGGTCAAGAAACAATATCAAACGATAACTTTGGTGGTTTTGGTCCAATATTATTACCAATGGTCATTGCTGGTGTAGGTATCGTTTTCTCTTGGTTAGGAACATTCTTTGTGTCTGTAAAAGATGACAAAGGCGATGTTCAAGGTGCATTAAACTTAGGAAACTGGGGTTCAATCGTATTAACGGCAGTAGCTTCTTTCTTCTTAGTAAAACATATTTTACCAGATACAATGGAATTACGTGGCCATGTATTTACATCTACTGGTGTGTTTGGCGCTATCATGGTAGGTTTGGTAGTAGGTGCATTAATGTCTATCATTACAGAATATTATACTGCAATGGGCAAACGTCCAGTATTGTCAATTGTACGTCAATCTTCTACAGGTCATGCCACTAATATCATTGGTGGTTTAGCAATAGGAATGGAAAGTACAGTGTTGCCAATTATCGTATTGGCTGCAGGTATTTTTGGTTCGTATTTATGTGCCGGTTTATACGGTGTGGCTATTGCAGCGGCAGGTATGATGGCAACAACTGCTATGCAATTAGCAATCGATGCATTCGGTCCAATTGCTGATAATGCAGGTGGTATCGCCGAGATGAGCCAATTACCAGAAGAAGTGCGCGGCAGAACAGATATCTTAGACGCTGTTGGTAATACAACAGCCGCTACAGGTAAAGGCTTTGCAATCGCTTCTGCTGCTTTAACTTCATTAGCATTATTTGCAGCATTCGTTGGTGTTTCTGGCATCTCTGCAATTGATATTTACAAAGCACCAGTACTAGCAGGTTTGTTTGTTGGTGGTATGATTCCATTCATCTTCTCTGCTTTAGCTATTTCTGCTGTTGGTCGTGCGGCAATGGATATGGTGAACGAAGTACGTCGTCAATTCCGCGAAATTCCTGGTATCATGGAATATAAAGCAAAACCAGAATATGAAAAATGTGTGGCTATTTCTACGCAAGCTTCTATTCGCGAGATGATGTTGCCAGGTGCAATCGCATTAATTACACCTATTGTTATTGGATTCTTATTTGGACCTGAAGTGTTAGGTGGTTTATTAGCTGGTGTTACGGTTTCTGGTGTGTTAATGGGAATGTTCCAATCAAACGCTGGTGGCGCTTGGGACAATGCTAAAAAATCTTTCGAGAAAGGTGTGGACATCAACGGCGAAACATTCTACAAAAAATCTGAGCCACATAAAGCGGCTGTAACAGGCGACACCGTAGGTGATCCATTCAAAGATACTTCTGGTCCATCAATGAATATCCTAATCAAATTGATGTCTATTGTATCTTTAGTTATTGCTCCTTATATTCCATCTAATGGTGTTGTTCCAGTTGGAAATGACAGCAAAAACGGACACTGCACAGAAATGACAAGCGATGCTTGTGAGGCTGGCAAAATGGAAAATTGCGCAGCAGAAAAAAATTGTACCATTTTAAGTGATACTACATATACCGATTCTTTAGGTCATACTATCGTAGAAAAAAAATGTATTGTAACAGAAGATAAAAAAGAAGCGTGCTGCAAAGAAAAAGCAAGTGAAAAAAAAGCTTGTTGCGCTGAAAAAAAATAAAAACATACGTACTACGTCTTATAAAAGCTCCGACTCGTTCGGAGCTTTTTTTATATCACATAAAATAAAAATTTCACAATTGCGTACTATACAGTATGCGTCGTTTATTTATGCTGTTGTTATTGCCCAATATGCTGATTGCTAAGGAGCAGAAATATTTGAAATCATTTTTCGCTTATCGGCAAGCATCTTATTTTGCTACGCAAGTTTATCAAGAGCATACCGTTGCCACATTTTATAAGTTAAAGAAAATAAACATGCCTGTCAACATCGATAGTCTTGATATTCACTTATTAAATGCTTGTCTGTTCTTTGCTACGAATAAATTGCGATTATTACATCACAAACAAGCATTGAAAATAGATTTTAATTTAAAAAATGCAGCCGCAATACATAGTTTTCAAATGAGCACTTACCATTTTTTTACGCATAATCATCCATATAATTCCAAGTTAAAAACAAGTGCTCAGCGCCTAAAATTGTGTGGCATTACGACTGCTGAGGCAATTGGCGAAAATTGCCATAAAACAAGTATCTATGCCGACTTGACTTATCTCGAACTAGCACAACAAGTCATAGAATCTTTCTATCAATCGCCAGTACACAAACAAAACTTATTGAATGCACAATTTCGATATCTTGCTTGTGCAACAGCAATAGAATTTCCAAACACAGACAATGCCGCCATTATCGTGACACAAGATTTTTACGACTAAGCTTGAATTTCTTTTTATAATAAATGAACTTTTAATGCGTTTTTAACATTAATCTGTTATGTATTTTAACAAATGCGACCAATTTTTTATAAATTTATATAATGCGAAGTATATTCTTAGTTTTGATGTGTTTGTTTGGCTTGTCTTTATTTGCTGCTCAAAGTAGTATGATTGAAAGATATAAGCCTAAAAACTATAGTATTACCTGCGTGCAAGCTTATTTAAACAAGGAGCCTATCAACACAGGCACTTTTTTGGCAAAAAATTCAAAAGGCATCATCACCGTTTCTAAAGGACAAAATAAAAACGTACTATTCAATATTACCTTGAAATCAAATATTGGCAAAAAAGATGAACCTCCAATTTATCTGCGTTTTATCAAACAAAAGCAACTCAATATTTCTGATATTTTAGAATATGCCACAGAAGGTGATGAAATTTTGATTGAGGAATTTGTGCCATCTATTAATAAAATTGATTTAAACTGCACACCTGCGAGTATTACTGTCGTAGAGAATTTATAATTCACTTTCTTTTCAACTATCTAAGCTTTATCTTTGCATCGCAATGGATTTGCAACAACTATTGTTTCTGTTTCGCGATGACAAGCGCACGCAGGAACTACTACAACATCTTCAAACTTCGCAGGCACGCGTACTGTTGCGTGGAACTATTGGCTCTTCTGTAAATTTTATAACGTCTTCCTTATTTTTACAAACTGATTTTACGCAGCTGATTATTGCCAACGATGCCGACGAAGCACAGTATATTCAGAACGATATACAAAACATTCTAGAAAAAAAGGAAATCTTATTTCTTCCATCATCTTACAAGAAAACAAACGCTTTTGTCGAGCAAAGCAATCACCAAATTTTGTTGCGTGCACAAACGTTAAACGCATTATTAAATGCCAAAAAAGGTGGTGAAATAATAGTTACCTATCCAGAAGCTTTGCAGGAATTACTCGTCAGAAAAGAAAAGCTCATTGAAAATACACTCTTCCTAAAGACTGGTGAAAAAATAAACATCGATTTTATGCTCGATGTATTACTTGAATACGGTTTTAATCGAACCGACTTTGTGTACGAGCCTGGCGAATTTTCTATCCGTGGAGGCATCATCGATGTGTTTTCTTTTGGCAACGAATTTCCGTATCGTATCGAGCTGTTTGACGATGAAGTGGAAAGCTTGCGCACCTTCGAGCCAGAAACGCAGCTCTCGCTACGCAAAATTTCTGAACTTACCATAATACCAAACATACAATCTCACTTTACTAAAGAAACCACTGCTTCTTTATTTGAATTTTTACCTAATAATTGTTTGTTGTGGCTGCGCGATGCTACGATGTTTAGTGAGCTAACGGCAAAACAATATCAACTTGCAATAGATGAGTTTGATATCATCGCCAACAAAAAAATTAAAGAGCATCCTTTTTTACATAAAACGATACATGAATTATTTCTTGCACCAAACGAATTAATGCATGAAGTAGCTAAATGTAGAATTATAGAATTAGGAAATAAAAGTAATGACGATTGGAGCAATGACACTTCGACAATTATCAACTATCAGCAAACACCACAAGCTTCTTTCAATCGCAATTTTGATTTATTAATTCAAGATATGCAAGCGCAACAAAAAAAGGAGATTTCTTGTTTTTTGTTTGCTGAAAATGCTCGACAAATAGAACGTTTCCATCACATCTTCGAAGATAAAAAAGCCAATGTTCGCTTTCATCCTTGTTATATCGATTTGGCGCAAGGTTTTATCGATAAAGACTTGCAAATCGCTTGTTATACTGACCATCAGATTTTTGATCGCTATCATAAATACAAAACCAAAGCTGGCTTTAACCGAAACAAAGCTATTACCATTCGACAATTAAAAGACTTGAATCCTGGCGATTACGTTACACATATCGACCACGGTATCGGCAAGTTTTCTGGCTTAGAAAAAATAACGGTCAATGGACAATCACAAGAAATGGTGCGCTTGATTTACAAAGACAATGATTTATTGTATGTCAATATAAACTCGCTCCACAAGATTTCAAAATATACAGGAAAAGAAGGACATGAACCTAAAATCAATAAATTAGGTAGCGATGCTTGGACAAATCTAAAAAATAAAACCAAGAAAAAAATTAAAGACATCGCCGTCGAATTGATAAAACTATACGCGCAGCGAAAAGTAGCAAAAGGCTTTGCTTTTAACAGAGATACCTATTTACAAGATGAGTTAGAGGCGAGCTTTATGTATGAAGACACGCCTGATCAAAGCAAAGCAACGGCTGAGGTAAAAGCCGATATGGAAAAACCTCATCCAATGGATCGACTGATATGTGGCGATGTGGGTTTTGGAAAAACAGAAATTGCCATTCGTGCTGCATTTAAGGCCGTTGCTGACAGAAAACAGGTAGCTGTTTTGGTACCCACCACCATATTGGCATGGCAGCATTTTAAAACTTTTGACGCTCGTTTAAAAGAACATGGCGTTGCAGTAGATTATTTAAATAGATTTAAATCTGCGAAAGAAAGAAAAGAAACTTTAGAAAAAACAAAAGAAGGAAAAATAGATATTTTAATAGGCACACATGCTTTGCTCAATAAAGCTCTTGAGTTTAAAGACTTGGGCTTATTAATTATCGATGAAGAACAAAAATTTGGTGTCTCTGCCAAAGAAAAATTAAGACAATTTTCTGCCAATGTCGATACCTTGACATTAACAGCAACGCCAATTCCACGAACATTAAAATTCTCTTTGATGGGCGCGCGTGATTTATCTAATATCATGACACCACCAGCAAATCGTATTCCGATAACTACAGAAGTACAAGTATTTGATGTTAAAAACTTGAAAGAAATCATAGAGTTTGAAGTGTTTAGAGGTGGGCAAGTTTACTTCGTTCACAATCGTGTGAAAGACTTGGTAGAACTGGAAACAATACTGCGACGTTTGTGTCCTGAAGTAAGCATCAGAACAGCACATGGTCAGCTCGATGGCGACCAGCTCGAAGAGATTATGTTGCAGTTTATAAACGGCGAATTTGATGTATTGCTCAGCACCAATATTGTAGAAAGTGGCTTAGATATTCCGAATGCCAACACCATCATCATCAACAATGCACACCATTTTGGATTGAGCGATTTACATCAATTGCGCGGTCGTGTTGGTCGTTCTAACAAGAAAGCATTTTGTTATTTATTATCGCCTCCAAAATCAACTTTAACAGATGAAGCACGAAAACGTTTGCAAACCTTGGAGGAGTTTTCAGATTTAGGTTCTGGTTTTCAAATAGCACTGCGCGATATGGATATTCGTGGTGCCGGTAATTTATTAGGCGGCGAGCAAAGTGGTTTTATTACAGATATTGGATTTGAAATGTATCATAAAATTTTAGATGAAGCGATACAAGAACTGAAATACACAGAATTTAAAGACGTATTCAAAGAGCAAATCGAAGAACAAAAACAATTTGTATATGACTGCACTATTGATACTGATGTGGAGATGTTGATTCCACCAGATTATGTACAGAATACCGAAGAACGATTGCGTTTATACACAGAATTAGATGCCATTGAAAATGAAGAAAAACTAAAAGCATTTGCAAAAAAAATAGAAGACCGTTTTGGAAAACTACCAAAACAAGTCAATGAATTATTTGATGGTTTGCGCATTCGATGGATTGCCAAGAAAATTGGATTTGAACGAATTATTTTAAAAAATGGAAAATTACGCTGTTATTTTTTAGACAATCCGAAATCGCCGTATTATGAAAGTCCCTACTTTCCACGCGTAATGGAACATATACAAAATTCTAAAAAGAAATGCACCTTAAAACAAAGCGGCAATAGTTTGATTTTGGTGTACGACAACATCAAAACCATGCACGAAACAGAATCTATTTTTAAAGAAGTAGATGAGAAAGTGTTTGGTAAATCAATCGTAGAAAAAATAGAATAGACATCTATTTAGTTTCCAAGCAGAGTCTCTTGAAAGGGACTCTGCGAGAGTTGTTGGTTCGTGAAATTAATTACGCAGCGTCCGGCTTTGCTTCTTATCTACTCAAAGAGACCCTGCTAGGAAAGAAGGCTTAGAACAAACGGTTTTGATGAAGGATTTGTTTTGTAATAAGTTTATAATTTTTTTGTAACTTTAGTAATCAAAGAAGTACAAAATGCAAACCATCAAAATAGAAATAAACAATGATGCTGTACTGAAACTTATAGAAGAGTTAGAAACTAATAAGTTTATAAAAATTGTAAAGGATAAGAAAAAACCCATGTCTTCTAGGAAATTATCATCTCTTTTATTGGGTAGTATTAATAATAAAGAAGCAGCAAAAATGAAGGCTGAGTTAAAAAATATGCGTAAAGAATGGGAAAGAACTATCTAATAGATACCAATGTTATCATAGATTTTGCGCAAAATAAATTACCGAGACAATCTGTTTCATTTCTTATTGATATAATTGATAATGAACCAAAAATTTCCATTATAAATAAAATAGAACTTCTTGGTTTTGCCAATACAATCAAACCAATAATTGAGTTTGTAAACGCATCTATAATCTATGACTTGGATGATGCTGTTTAAATAAAACGATTGAACTTCGTAAAAAATATAAATTAAAATTGCCAGATGCTATTATTGCAGCTACTGCTATTGTTTATAAACTTACAATTATCACGCATAATTTAAATGATTTCAAAAATATTAAAAGCTTAAAAATAATTGATTCTTATTTACTCATATAGTAAATCAATTAAAGTCTTCGCGCTTGACTGGTATTGTCACAAGTTATTATCGCCACCATAAACAACATAGACATTACTTTAATAGTCGAACGGCACAACAAGACCCGAGTTCCTATTAGAGTCAGTAATTATATACTACAAATTATGTATGTCATATTGAAAGCCATTCAATTAACTTTATAGTATCAAAAATAAATTTTATGAGAAAAAATAATTTCATTTCAATCTTTATCTTATTTTCTGTGATTTATTTATTTTCTTGTAACAAAAAAGAAATTCAAGCTACTGTCGGTAATACGCCAATCAAAGAAGCTATAGACACAAAAACACCAGCAGATACGATATATTCGCAGTCAAATCCTTCTGCAAATTTTGGATTTAGATTTCATGCTACAAAGAATGGAAAAATTACTAGATTAGGTTGCAGAATGCCTGAAATAGGCACTTACGAAGTTACGCTTTGGGATTTCGACACTAAAAATCTGTTGGCAAATACGAGTATAAACATAACGGCTTCAGATGATTTTTTCTATTCGTTAATCACATCAGTCGCAATTGTAGCAACTAAAGATTATGTAATTTCAGTAAATAATTCTAGTAGTGCCATCTCTAAAAAATATTTTCAGTTATTTAAAAAGCCAACGCCAGCCACAAATTTATATCCATTTACAGTTAAAGATATTGTGATAGTGGAACCACTTTACAAAAGTGGTGCAACAAGTGCTTGTCCAGACTATAACAATTCATCTGATTTTCCTTATTTAAGAGGTTTGTCAGATTTTGAATTTATCGCTGATTGATGTCAAAAATAAAGTATATACCTACTACTGAATTTTTTCCTTATTGCTTGCTGTTCTCATAAACAACATACAACACAATTTTCATTCTTAGATTCGATGTTTAAGATTCCCACTTGCGTGGGAATGACTCTTGCGTGGGAATGACTTTTGCGTGAAAATGACTTTATTAAATTTATCGTATGCAGTCCTCAGTAAGCTAAATAAAAAAATGCGCTCGAAAGGAGCGCATTTGTATTTTAAAATAGCTGATAGCTAATGTACCATTAATTTTGTTGAGGTCAACTTATCACCATCTACCATTTGAATGATATAAATGCCATCGGTCAATTTATTTTTAATTTGTAAATCGAAACGATTATAACCACGTAGTATCAATTTGTTTTCTTGGTGCAATAATTTTCCTGAAATTTCATACACATTAAACCCAACTTGTTTATCAATATTAGAATTAACTTCTACTACTACTTTCGGTTGATTGTAATACACCTGAACGCCATTTACTTCGCTGCAACGCACCAATATAAACGAATAGATTGTTTGTTTTCCGTCAGTATCAATTTCAATTAGACGATAATAATTGCTATTCGAATTTGTGGAATCAACAATAGCATAGTTTCTCATTTGATTCGAATTGCCTGCAGCAGGAACTGTGGCAACAGTTGTATAATCAAAACCATTGGCAGAGCGTTGTACTAAAAATGCGGCACTGTTTAACTCAGTAGCGGTTGACCAATTGATTTGTACGGCACCATCATTACATTGTCCGCTAAATGATATTAACTCTACTGGCAAAGGATTGTTTGATGTCTCCGTACCAATTGTGAATGGTGAGAAGTTAGCACAGTCAATGGCTGACACCACAGAACCCCAATTTCTACTCACACCTGCCACTTGAGCACCAGAGGCTGTATTGTCTTCTTTGTTCCAATCCGTGCCATCAAAATGCACCACACGCAAGTTGCTCCAGTCAGCAGCTGTTGCACTTACCGCGCTATGTCTTCGCCAGAATAATTTTACTTTGGCATCGTCATTTGGCGATGGTGTAATGGAGGAATTGATATTCCAATATTCTACCAAGCTTACATGGTCTAATTGAGATGAATTACCTGGATCGAGCGTATATGTACCAAAACCGGTGCTTACATAATCGCCATTATACGTTTGTGCCGTGCCATTTTTTGGTGTTAATGCAAATGGACCATATACCTTAGCACTTCCTGTTGGGAAAATCATTTCTGAAGTGGTGTTGGAAAGGTGACCCATTTTTCCTTGTACATAACTGCTATCATAACCCATATCTTGCAAAGCACCTGCATTTGCCGGTGATTTGATATCTGATATGGCTACTTCAGCTAAGACGAGTTTGTTGGCATCAGAAGAAACAATTTTTCCATTTTGTAAGCCTAAAATTCCATTCACCGTTGTACCGCCATTATTGAGCGTCGCCGTATTTATGCCATAGGTTTTATAAACGTATAAACCAGCCACATTTGCAGGTAAACCATTACCAGAAACCATGTCGCCACTGCTTACAAAACCATAATTGGCACTAGTAGAAAAAGTTCTGGTGCCAGATATTCTGATATTGCCATCTGTAACAGCAGTTCCTGAAGTTTTAATACCATTTTCATTTGCATATAATAAACCAGCGCCAGCTTTAATATTAATCGCTTGAGAAGTGCCGGTGCCATCATCAATAAAATCATTTTGATCCATGCGGAAGACAGCAGGTGAATTAACATTTAAAGTGCCTGTTAGCAAGAAACTTGAATTGACATCTACATTACCGACATCACGGAGTTGAGTAGAATTGGGTTGAGAAGCAAATGTTTGCAAGTTGGCTTGATTGGCATTAATCTCTAAATTATAATAATTTATTTTTGGTCGCGAACACGAAGTACACGTATCATAGTTTCCTCTTAATTGTTGCTGTTGTGTAGCATGTGAGCCATAGAATTCTACCGTTCCACTACTTAGCGTATATGGTTCATTCACACCTTCTAATTCTGGATTTGGCGTATTCATTTTTTTGATACGAATACGACTTCCGCCGTCCATAATTAAACCACCATAGCCTACAAAGGAACGTGCTTGTGCCGCATTATTTCTACAATCAACTATAGCAGTTCCAGTAATGTATAAGGAGTCTGTAATTGTTGTTTCATCTGATATAGATTTATAATCCGAACCTAAAGTATTAGCACCAGAGAAGGTAATATTGTGGTAGTCATAATTGCTATTATCTCCTCTTAATACTTGTGAAGCATTGACGCCAAAACCTGTTCCTGCTAATTCAATTGTACCACCATTTAAAACATAAGCGTAGGTGCTACCAGTCATTCTTGGAATTAAATCTCCTTTAGCAGCCGCAGTATCTGCACTTCCTTTTGGAATATAATAACGAGTGCCTGGTTCCATATATAAAGTACCAGTAGAGCCATCTATATAAGCCGCTGTTGTTTCTGTAAATTGTCCTTTGCGAATATCTAACTTTCCGCCTGTGGCACTTACAGGTGTATTATTAGTTACACCAAATGAAAGTGAAGGTGTAAGTGTAAGATTATTGGTAGTTAAGTCACAAATGACTACTTTTCCATTTGCACTTGTTGAATATGATCCTGAGCCAGTACTACTAGCATTAGGTGCATCTCCTGTCTGTTGGTTTACTTTTCCAATGTACCAAAATGTCGCTTCATTATTAATTTCGCGATTAGATTTTGCAATTTGTAAATTACCAGTTGTTGCTGTAACAGACGGAAAAACCGATGTAATGTAATTGCCATATAATCCGTCTGGAGATGTAATTTTTAATGTACTCGCTTGTTTTGATTGAAACACCATTGCTGATTGTGAGCCTGACGTTTTTACAAGCAATGGTGTTGTTCCATTAAAATTAAAATCAAAAACACCACCTGTGCTTACTTTAAACGTATCGCGTTGTCCTAATTCTAAATCGCGATTAATCAATTGAACATAAGCACCATTTTGAACGTCAAAGCTGATATATCTATTTTCATTTGCACTTGTTGATGCAATATCAATAGTTTGAGTAGTAGCAGGTGTTAAACCATCTCCTGTACCTATAAAATTTAAGCGTCCATTAGTATTGGTATTAGAATTTTGGAATAAACCAGAACCAACTACTGTTAGGTCTCCTTTTAGATTAATATGCCCTGCTGGTGGTGGTGAGCCGCCAGCCGATGTTGTACTAAAATCTAATACAGCACTGCTATTTACATCTATATTGCCATCTATATTTACATACGTATTTGTTCCAGCTGTACTACTTGTACCAACGACTGTTGTTGCTGCATCTAATAACATATTACCTTTGATAGTAAAATCTAAATTACCCGAATTAGCAAATACAATTTTTCTGGTCGGAGAATACGCATTATCAACAATAAAATCACCACCTATACCAGAAGTTGCAGTTCCATTGTTAAGCACAGCAATGTTTCTGTTTGTTGCTGTTGAGGGATTGATGAATGTAATATTTTTATGTGCTAAATTTGCAGTAACTCCAGAGCTAATTAAATAGAGCGTGTTATCTTCACTAGAGGCACTCAAATCAATTTCCAAATTTCCGAATGCCGCAGTATATCCATCATAAGTGTTGGTGGAAATATTTGTTCCATTAAAAACTGGGCGATAAGCTGTTGTCGCATGATTAGCACCCCATTCGTAAATATTTACAGTAGAATTTGGATGAAAAATTTCTGTGCCATCCCAAATTGCTGAATTATTATTTGATAAATTATTAATATTTAAAATGCCATTATCTTCTATTTCAAATGCATTGTTATTTTGCATGGATGCATTCAAATTTAATATACCGCCATCATAAATATAAATACTATTTGTTGTTGCTGGATGATTCGCATTAAAAGTGCCTCCACCCATAATTTTAAGATTTACACCATTTCCAAAACTACCTCCTGATGTGATGGTCGTACCGTTTGATATATATACAGTATTTGTAGTATTGTATCGAGGTGCGTTTACACCTGCATTCCAACCAGGACTTGGATTATTATATCTTTCCCATAATGTTGATGCACCACCATCCAGCCAATTGCCATTTGCTACAGACCTGTAATCGCCAGTATTATATACAATTGTATTAATGTCAAAATTGCCACTTGTTGCACTTGTTAAACTTCCTGATGTAGCCGTTAAGTTATATCCTGTACCTGCAACCGTATGCACCACCGCACTATAGGTAGCCACACCTGCCACAGCGGCCACACTTATTGGGTCGCCTGTCATGGTGCCTGTAGATGTAATGCTGATATTACTAGTATAATCCAAATCTAAATTATTATTAGCATCTAATGCACGCACTGTTGGCGATGGCGACATCGTGCCACCTACGTTGGTCGTACTTGGCTGTTGCTGAAACCCTAATTTTGTAGCTGTAACTTCTATTCTGTTTCTATCACCAGAAATACTAGATTGTGCTGCACCAGCATCTGCTGCCGCAAAGACAGAACCTGCACTGTTTGCCGTTGCCGAACTGATTGTATATTGTAATTTCTCATTGTCTGTAACTGTTGTTAAATAGGAAATACGTAAGGTTACATCTTGAGTGCTATTATCTGCTGCGCTAACATTTGTGCCACTTAAACCAGTGAAAGTAATAGTTCCAGCTCCAGTATTGATAGTAGGTGTATTGTTGATTAAGGTAGTTTGTGATGCACCACCAAATAATGCCGCTGCACGAATATTTGCAATATTAGCCACATTAAAAGTAATTGTTGTCAATTCTGTACTTAAAGCATCTGCATCTGGTGCTGATGCACCACCATCGCGAATAGTAAACTTAAACACACCAACACTATTTGACGTAGATGTAATTGATGCGGCTTGATACAAAGTATAATCGTGATTGGAAGATTCTGTAAATGTAGTGTGTCGAATAATATCTGATGTATTACTATTTACACCAGTGCCTTGTATATCGAAATTATATGGATTTTCATTGGCATCATCGTTGGCAATACTAATGCTTGCCGAGCGTGTGCCAACTGCACTTGGATCAAAGGTAATTTGGAAAGTTGTAGAACCAGCCGCTGCAATACTATTTGAAGGAATTGCCGTTACCGAAAAATCGCTGGCATTTGCACCACTAATAGTTATATAAGGAGAACTACCTGTGAGGTTTAAATTGGCAGAACCTGTATTTTCTATGGTAAAAGTGCGAACAACTGTACCACCAGTAACTGCTGTTGAACCAAAATCTGTATGGTCGCTTGTGCTTGGTGAGTTGTCTCCATCTACAATAGAAATGCCATTGCCTTTGATGTTCATTTCAGGGCCGTTGAATGGTGTTATATATATATCATCTATATTTAATCTTTCAGAAGTTCCATCCGTTTTTACAATTCTAAAGCGAACATTGCCTGAAAGATTAACAACAAAATTTTGGTTTGTGAGTGTAGTTGTAGATGTTGTTATTGTTGAACTTGCAAATGCAGTCCAATTACTGCCACCATCTGTCGAAGCTTCTAATTTCCAAGTTGTGTTGCCATCACTTCCATATACAGCATGTAATATATCTATTGTTCCTATGCCAGTAGTAACATCAAAATTCATACTTACTATTCCAGAATTTCTAATACGAGCAGATTGTAATCCATTTTTCCTATCATTACCTGAAGTTCCAATTAATGCATCATTAAAATTCCAAGAACCAGCTGTGCATGTTACATTTCCAGTTATATAACTTGCTTTTGATCCAGTTTCAAAATCTTCCCACGGTGCCACACTCACTGTCCATTTTGCATATAAAGTAACATTGCCTCCACTGGC